>Ga0194135_10001571_pt1 | contig 13682 bp, 6 predicted proteins | sample LitLau_LLRF_2013_FD_134024 | JGI IMG/M metagenome (GOLD analysis project Ga0194135, IMG submission 134024) | Freshwater sediment microbial communities in response to fracking from North America - Little Laurel Run_MetaG_LLRF_2013 (version 2) | ecosystem: Environmental > Aquatic > Freshwater >...
TCGTGATTTTGGGAGTGGTACACGATATGTGGAGCATCCACAGGTTCTGGGAAGAATAAATCAAACTGAGTTGTACATGTCCATCGTGCATTCATTGATTTGTTGGTATATTTTATAATTTGGTCATAGTGGCCAGAACTATATCGTTCAGATTTGGTTGGAATTTTACCAAAGAAAAAACGTCCAGTCTCTATATCGTAATTTCCCCAGTAAGATGGATATTCCAACCTTGATGTGACAGCTACATCAAATCTGGTAATGTAAACTGGAGATTGGAGTCCAATAATTTCGATTCCTTGGTAGTTTTGAATGTTCACAAGACAATGACTGAAGAAGGAAACGTATTCGTTTAAATTTTTGATGGCCAGTCCTGGATACCCCGCTTTTAAAGGCCACTTTGCGCTTTCAGATTTTCCCATTAACTTTTCCAAATCCGCCTCTAATGCAAAAATTTGAGGGCATTCAAAAAAAAGTATGCATAATATTGATAATATATATTGTATAATAATTTGTACATTCTGGATATAATTTTAGATTTATACAAAAAATCAAGTTTTATAAGAGTTATTTGATGCTATTACGTGAAATTGTTTTTCTACCGCACTAGAAATGAGCCACAATTTCTTGGATACGATTTTATTTTGCCTAGTTGTCTACGTCAAAGTGGAAATCGCAATGAAATTAAGGTGGACAAGTATTTCTGCAATTAATATATTCATGTTTTATTTTCGCAGCGTGTTTGATATTCACCGTTGCTTCGTTTGCTTCTCCTGGCATACTCAAGTCGTCATCGCAAAGCTTTTGAATGTTTCAAATGCCATGCTGCCTTATAGATCCAGCATTCGCGCTCGAGGTGGCTATTTTTATTAGGCTATAACTTTAAACTGATTATTTGAATTCTAAGGAGAGCTAGGTAACTTGTAGAAGTTGTAGGCAAGATTTGTTGTACCTTTAATTAATACTGTGTCACCAGAGTCACTGAGCACTAAAAGAATCCTAGTATCACGGAGAAGTTCGAAATCATCATCAAATATACCCTTCAAATCTGGAAACTTTACTTATCAATGCTGCTTCGCGCTCTTTCATTTGTTTTGACAAACAAGCTCAGCTTTGGCTGCAAAGCAAATACTGATGTCTTAAATTTGGATAAAAGCACCCCAAAAAGAAGCAAATTCTTGAATGTAGATGTGTAAATTTTTGATAAATTTCAGAAAAACGCGCATGAGAGCTACCTTGAACAATACTGAAACCAATATATCTAATAGGCAAGTGGATGAAAAGAACAAGAGAAGGTGTTTGCCTAAATATCTAATGTACTTTGTGTTATTGATTATATTTTTCAGTTTTACATTCTTCTACTGCTTTTAAATAATTTATAAGCATTTTGACTCGCATTGAAAATATATATAATGGAGTTTAGTATTAGCTTGAAACTTTTAGTGAAATTAATGCTCGCGTTGGAGGTTTCAAAGATACAGCACTAGTACTAGTATTTTTTTTAGTAGTATTTAGTATTTACATACAATAATTCTTACAGTAAGACATTTTTGATGGGAAGAAATTTATACTTTGTAAACAAGCTTTCACGTAGGACTAAAAAGCCCTCTGAAGTATTCAATGACAATTAATGCGTTCTCCGGGTTCTAAAGATAAAGGTCGGCCACTTGTGAATGGGAAAAGGAAGCAAGCGAAGAGTGCCAAATTTAAGAGAACCCAAACAGAGGCATGTAAAGAATTAAGAGAAACCATTTTATCCGTCAAATGAAGGAGTGGTGGTGGTGGTGGGAACGGGCACAGGATATCAAATCTCCGTTCCGTGTATGTGCCGTATATGTGCCGGATTCAATTCTCCTTGGCGGATTACACTTTCTCACTAATCGAACACACTATGGAACTGTGGTGGGGTTTAATTTGATTGAAAAGGCAGCCTCTTCAGCATACATAACTTTTGTCGCACTTTGGACAGTGGTGTGATTTAATTTTTCCTCTATCACTGTGAACATAGTTAGTATGATCTAATAGGCTAGCTCTGGTTTTTTAACTTTTATTACACTGCACACAGAAATGCAGCGACCTTTTGAGTTGCTTTGATGATGTCATAGTATTAAATGAATTAAAATATATGGTGAAATAATAGTGATGAATTAAGATGGAAGATGTTCATCTGTGATGCTAGATATAGGAACCAGAATAAAAGCAAAACCTTAAAGAAGCGGACCCAGCTGTTGGTATTGATGTCTGGTAAGTGAGAAGACGAGTGAAAGAAAACCAGTTTGTGTTGTTCTATTTTGGACGAATTGTAGTGCTTTGATTTATGATATTATAGTAATAGTACTTGTACCCTCATGAATAATGCTAACTCATTGGCTTTCGTGCAAGGAAAGCATGAAATCAATGTTTTGTGGAACTGGAAATAACACAAATTTTCATGCATCCAAAATAATCAAAAGTAAGTCACGTATACTTAAGAAGCGAGACAAGAAGTCCAAATCATTTCTGCAGGCCTGACAGGCTAAAATTGTCAAACAATTAATTAACTTATGTAATGAAAGAATGTTTTATACAGCTGTTTTATTTTCAAGTTAAAGATTAAATTCGATTGTACGTATTATTAATTAATTTACGTAATTGGTTTTATTTGTTTGAAAAAGTGAAATTACAGTGTGATTATAATATTGAATCGACTACCTTTCTGGCAAAAGCTTTATCTTCAATTTTACAAACTCAACTAAATTTAAATTCTTTAAGATGTTGGGATCTAAGATGGGTGTAAAGACATGCTGTCGATGTCTTCACAGTTTTGCAAAAGTAACACAAAATAACTTTTTGCTCTTTAGTATGAGCTTTCGTATGATAACGCAGGTGGGGAAATCTCTGGAAAGGTTTTTTGCAGAAGTAACACTCATAAGGAAATAGTTTAGTATGGTTCCTTACAACGTGTTCCTTCAATTGTTTACTAGTCGCAGCTTTTAAGTCACAAAAGTTGCACTTGTGATGAAACTCCTTCGTATGGACGGCTACAATATGCTTCTGCAGACTAAGCGCCGTCACGAAAGGCTCCAAGCACAGATTGCACGGGTAGTGATTTTCAAATGTAGGTTCTTTGCAGAGATGTAAGACTCTCTAGACTATCAAACGCTTGGGAACAAAAATAACAGGTTTTATTCAAAGCGTTGGGTAAGATCTGGTTTTCCTTTGTTAGACATTGACTATGGGCCAGAGCTTTACTCCTTGTGGAGAAAGTTTTTGTGCAGTTCAAGTTCTTACGACACTTGAAAGGAAGTTCCTTGAGATGGACGCCTCGCATGTGATCAAAAAGAGCAGCATTGTCGGGAAACAAACGTGTAAGGTGGTCTGGTGGACAGAAATAGCACTTTGGTTTTGTTTTGGAATAACCTTGATGAACTGGATGGAATGATTGGCGATTGCAAGTGTCTTTTCAAGTGTCCCTTGGCTGATAAAATTTTTTCGCATTGTGTGCACTTAAACACTTTGGCACTGTGCATTGACGTCACGTGATTGGAAAGACTTCCTCGCCTTCTTTAACTCTTGTCACATTTAGCGCAGGAATACATTTTTGATTCTGACGCTTTATTGTGAAAATAATATTTGTGCTCTCTCAGTCCCCCACTGTACGTAAATGTTTTATTACACTTTAAACACTGGAAAGGAGAATTATTTAATTCATTATGCTCCAATCTTGTAATGTATTGTAAGGCTTCTTTGCGAGAAATAACTTCGTTCACAAACTGTACACTTGAAACTGGGAACTGTACATTTTTCTTTTGTGTGCTTTAATAAATCTTTTAGAGTAAAGAACCTTTTTTGCACGAGGAGCATGAATATAATTTCCTACCTCTTTTATTGTGATAAACAATGTTGTGTGAATTAAAAGAGTTCTGGTTTTTGTACATTTTATTGCATTTAATGCACAAAATCTGACCGTTTTCTTTATTGAGCGATTCCATTGTTCTAGAATTGCGCAGTAGTTATTTCAAATAAAATTAAACTTAAAAATGTAAAGTCGACGGAGTAAAGGTAGAATTGTAAGTCTGTATTCTTTCAAAGACGCAGAAGGACTGAATACGAACAAGACAATAAACAGCCGGTTTCCTCTACTTTGTAGCTTCTCATAATATTCTAAATCTATTTATTCTATATTTATTATTTTACCTAAGCAGACTTTAGGAGGTGAGGTTCCCGCTGTTGACACAGAAAATGGGATATGTGGTGACTGAGGAGTCAAGTGAATGTATACAAGTTCTGATGTGGATGAATGGTAATGCCTCGGGGTATGTTCCTGCGACCTTGTCAAAAAATTAAAGTTATCTTATGAACTTTCGTTTAAAGCTAAAAATGTGTTTTTTTGGCGGGAACCAAGAGAAAAGTGATACATTATGACGAAAACTTCTGCATTAATGGTAAGTTTAATTGTTTACACTTTTGAAAAGAGCCAACAAATTATTCCTGCTAGGTCTGATCCAAGCAAGATATTTAAATGGTAAAACACGGGCGAAAGTGATGAATTTATATTTGTATAATAAAGAGATGATTTATTGAATTGACCGTATCACGCATAAGATCAATTGAACAAGTTCAAATTCCTCAATATCTACGTTTTACTTACTAGGCATGTCTCGAATACAAATTAAATAAAACTGCAAGTCATAAGAAATACATACACGAATTCATTTTATGAACTAAGATTAAAGCATGAATTTATGTTTAAGTTATCTTCGAAACAGTTACTCGGACAAATACACTTTCATTTTCGTTTATGCTTTATTGCACCGTCCAATGCTACAATTATTCGTCATTTTATATTTAAGATGCTAATTTAGGGCGAGACAGCTTTTAAGGTTTAATACTAAAAGTTGAAACTAATGAATCTGAATCTTTGAAACTGAATTCAAATACAATGCAAAAGCTTTTGCATTTTAGGAATGAAAACGTTAACCTAATAAAAAGTACACATAATAAATTGTTAACCCGTGCTCCGTGAAAGTCACGTTATTCATAATATGTAAGGGTATGTTATAAGACCTTAAAATACACTACTGTTATTTCCTCTATTCTTCTTTTCATACTCAGGTGTCAATTAAGTCTCCAAATTGGGTGCTTATGGGTTCTTTGTAAGCTTAACGATGACAAATTCTGACTATTTTAAGGGGCTTCAAAAGCTCGAGCTAGGGTTTCCATGCCCTACCAACTTTATTTACAGTAACCACTCTCAAAGTTACCATTAAACTTGGACATCTTACCCACGAAATGTGTTCCAATACTTGGGCTTTTCAAATCTGATTGGTAAAAATTTATTAACATCTTATAGTATAGTCACCTTTCATTGCAAATAAGAAGTCAATGCAATTGGTATACAGTGTTTATAAATGATTCCATTATAAATTAAAATTTAGTAGCATAAGTATATTTGTTTGGATTCTAAAGTTTAATCATTGTGTACCAACACGAATCTAATACTACTAATAAACATACATATTGAATTTGAGACCGCAAAAACTCATAATTAAGATTGACGCGCATGGAAAAATACTACGCGAAAGAACGATTTACAAATGTGGTAGTTTTCATTGACGTCTTTATATGAAAGTCTCTAGCATCTAAGATCGACTACCCTGCCTAGTGTGCTTCAAACGATGTAAACAGTAAAATAAGTTTTGCAATAAGCTTGATGGAATGAGAAGATGAATTCCTAGCTGCGAGTGTTTATTCATCCATATGTGTGAATAGTAGCAGTCTTATCAGCATTGAGAACAAAGAGGACGATACCGAAGTCCTACGAGGAGCCGTGCTATATATCGCTTGCTCTTCCTTAACAACAGTCAAAACCAGAATTCCTTCCTCTTATTAAGAAGAAACTTTATCCCACACGAGAGACCTTTCTGGCACTGATATACAAAGTTTTTAAACCAGAAACCAAGGATCCCACAAACTAACTTAAAACTCCTGATAGCGCTCTTGTGTAACTCAGCAATGAAAATCAGTAAGGCTAACAGTAGTCCACAGGAATGGAATACGAACTGGGTAGAAATATTTCCTTGAATATTAATTCGCCGTGGTTCGTTAACCGTCCCAGCAGGAGGTTTGTACGACATATTAAGTATTTGGTTGTGAATACCGGACTCAACGATAGTCCACATTCTTTTGAGGACTTTGATGGTTCCGTAGCGTTTCAATCGCCATCCAATGTGTCGAGTGTAAATAAATTCCTCTCCTAAATAAATATCCGAGTGCACGTTCTTTTTTCGCAATTTCTTTTCTAACCGTTCCAAAACCGAGCGCCAGCCCAACAAAGCTTTATTCCTCTGACATTTTTCAAAGAAATTAACTCCTACGTAACGCGTAAGTGTTTGTGCGCGTGTGTTACCCGATGGTTCCCATAATTTGAATTTCGCATCTGTGTATTGGTTTCCGCGGTCTTCTGCTGACTCATAAAACTCATCAAGACATTCAGACATTTCAGCTGACTTCAAAACTTCCGCTAAAAAATCAATGCAAATCTTGATACTATATGTCTTGTATTCGGCTTTTAGCACTTGTTCCATGGTTGTTAAGGGAACCAACTCAATTGACTTTGTTAACGTGTGAATATTATCTCCTTTGTAGGCATTTGACAAGATGAGTATTGCAAGGAGAACACAACCACAATAGCAATATAGAGGACCTCTCCCTTTGTAGTTGGTCGCTCGAAGGTGAGACTGCTCAAGAATCATTGCCCAGCCGATAAACAAGGCATTGAAATCTTTCAGAACCTTTTTCAAGTTGAAGTCGTTTTCAATGAGAGACAGAATCAACGGCCAACCGAAAATTGTAATGAATATCAAAGTCCAAACTAACTTGGTGAAAGGCATGAACAAAGCTAGATAGTTAGCTTTGTCGTTGTACGAGTTCCCGCAGCTTAAGAATGTGTACCTATCTTCATTCTTTACTAGAAGAATTTCGAACCAATCCTCGTCTAAGGATAACAGTGGCAGTTCATCATCATCATAATCATAATCACCACTCTCCTTCGTCCCCTCAAAAAATTCGATATTGCCGAGTGATGAATTGTGTACTAGATTTAGTTTGCAGCAAAAACACGTTTTGTCCTCTTGTTTTATGAATGTTGTGTTTGGAAAAATAAGTTCAGCTAATCCGCGATCAATCAAAGAAGACCGAGGACGCGGTATTATATTTCCGAGAGTGAACTTAATATTGAAAAAATCCCAGGAGGTTGTTTCAGTTTCCACTCTTAATGGGAGGTATTTGGAGAACTCTGAGAGAAGTGTTGCTTCGTTTTCCCAGTTAATTTTAGAAATGGGAATGACAATGTAACCGTGTTCAAATGGACAGAATGGGAAAACGAAATACATGCTTTGAATTGACAAGGAGGGTCTAAGGTTAAAAGTCAATTTGGGATGGATTTGTAAATTATTCGTTTTCAAGTGAAACATCCAAAAGGTCTGGCCTCTTACTTGATGACAGATGAATCCATTCCAGAGTAGATCGATATGATTGTTCCAAAAGTTCCTCATCCACATTGAGGCATTCTCATTGTGTACTAGTAAGTAATACGTGGGCTGGGGTGTGGCTGATATAAAACCTGTATAATAATTTCATATTTACAATTGTTTTATAACAGCTTTCAAACCAAATTTAAAGCATCTTACTTTTAGCCTCATTTCTGTTTTCAAGAGAGGTAATATAATCATAAGAAGTGTCAAAGAATTCCTGTTGTCCCATCAATTCATTTTGCGAGTATTTTACTATATGTGGAGCGTCCACAGGCTCAGGAAAGAACAAATCAAACTGAGCTCTGCAGTGCCATCGGGATTTGGTTGATTTGTCAGAATATTTTATAAAATCGTTATATAAGAGAGTACAATTTTGTTCCGATTTCGGTGGAATTTTTCCATACAAAAAAAGGTGAATATCTTTATCGGCAAACCATTTAGATTTGTTGGTACAATCTTTTAAATTGGCTACATCAAATCGGGTGATGTAAACTGGAGATTTTATTCCGATAATTTCGATTCCTTGGTAGTTTTGGATGTTCACAAGACAATGACTAAAAAGCGAAACGTATTCGTTTAGATCTTTGATAGACAGTCCAGGATATCCCGCTTGTAGCGGCCAATGTGCGCTTTCTCGATCTCCCATCAATTCATCTAGATCTGGTTCTAATGCAAATGTATTCAAGATTTGATTACATTGCAAACACAAGAAGTATATTACCCTGTGAGAGAGTGATGATTTGTACATTCTGGAAAGTATGTAAGTTTTTTTAGATTTTAAGCTTGTAGTACGTTTCTAAAGATTCATTTGATATTCTGATGAGGGCTTGTGCTTCATAATAACTACAAATGAGCCGAAAAATCGTTTGAAACAATGACGGCGGTCGGAATCCGTGACTTGGATTGTCTCATTAATTAATTAACCCGTATATCTCGTCCAGTGAGAAACATTTTAAACTAATGAAATGTCTATCCCTAATTGACAAAGAGGGAATTCCATCGAAACTCTGCGAGTTGAATGTTGAAGAACTTAACATATTCATGTTTCTTTAATATACAGGGTGAGTTGCATAAATAGGACCTGTTTTGACTCCTCATATCTTATGAAGGCTAATGTTGGTATTCTTAATGAAAAAATTTTCGAAATCTCTCTTCACTTTATATATAACCGCCGCCAGACACCTGTGTCTGAGACACCTAAATCCGGGATGCCGTTGTCCAAGACACCCCTGTCCTGTTCCCGCATGCAAATCCGATGAAACTCAAAATTTTAACAGATGGGAGGACATAGACGTGCCAGAGTTTTCGTCAAAAGTGGATGGATAAGCTTTTGTTTTATTTAATTTTGGACCGAATTCCAACCTATCTTTGGTGGGGATATTTGATGGAGCATTTAAAGTTTATTAAACGCTCACAAAGGTGTCAGAGGTAAAAGGGCTGATGGAACGTTTAAGCCCAGCCCTGAACACCTTGATCAACTCTTCAGCAGTCACAAAATAAGAGTAAAAATCACATTTACTGTAATTTACGAATTGTTTGTACAACAAGTACGATTTCACATTTAGATAAACAACACTTTGTTCCGAAGGGTTTTTGAAGTGATGACAAATCGACTTTATATTAGTATTGAAAATCTCACAGTTACTAATACGACTGCCAATATATTTATTACTCTGTAAACTGTAATGATAACTAAAAATTGACTAGAAGTTTAAATACGTTAGTAAGGAAAGACTTTCAAAGGCCATTAAGCTGTACTGATAATTCTTACAATATGGCAGTTTGCTAGAAAGAATTCAGTGAAGGTAGATCTGCCACAATAGCTTACACTATTGATTAGATTTTCTCAATATCCTAATGGAATGGGGATTTCCTTGTAGCTTTTAAATAATTTACGAACTCCTTTGGCATTGTGCTAAGAAGTAACTAGTAAATGATTTAGCTCAAGGCTCAAATACCATTGGCGAAACAAGTATTTTAGTAAGATTGGACATTTCGCACATAAATGTCATATCAGAAGCCATGTTGTGGTGAAACATAGAAAGGACATCATTTACTAAGGAACTTTATCGATCGCATGAATGTTCATTTTTGCTATTGTTTCATTCAAGTAAGCTTGCCTTATTTGTTTGCCTTTGAGGCATATTTATTTGCTATTTCAATATTACACTTATTCATACACGAAAGAACTACAGATTGCCAGTCCATACGGAGATAGTGTTCTACACACAAATACTCACTTTTTTGGACCATTAAGCGAGTTTCCCTGAGCTCCCCTAAAGATGTGATACGCATTTTTATTGATCGGAGCTTTTTTGATCGTAGGATACACTTTCTCCATTGGATTTCCAGTCTTTATCTCTTTCGGCTATGACATTTATTGTTAACTGTTTTTGTTTAAGATTGACCTGAGAAAAATAAACGGCCGCAAGTGGAATATTTCGCCGTGCCCATAGGATTATAATTCTAGTAAAATTCTTATAGTCGAATTATTTCTAGTAAATAAAAACGAATACAGCTTCAAAAGGACACGGCTCAGGGCTTGGGCTTGCCACGTGTGGCTTTAAGTACAGCTGAGCCGGAGCCCACAAATGTCGGGTAACCCACTGCCCAGCCTTGCCAATGGGCGTTGGGTCGGCCAGGTATCAAAAGCAAAGACACGGCCTGGGCCAGGCATTAACTTTTTGAACAAAAATCAAAGCCCAAATGCCAAAATCCTGTACTAGAGTCGCATTTTGATGCTATTAATTGTGAAACAGTATTAAACATATATTAAAATAAAACAACATTAGCGGATACGATGTAGAACTGTTCAACACTTGGCTGCATTATGTATTGGTCATATAGACTTCCAATTTGTGTAGACTAACATCTCATGCATTTGTCCCTTAATGTGTACGATGAAGTCACTTTGTTCACTTAAATGAATGTTTATCGGAAATGGAAGAATTTAAAAGTTAATGTCTAAGCGACTGAAATCTATGCGGTATGATGCAATTGAAAATAAACTTTGCTTATAAATCAATAATTTGCTTTGTATTGACATGTGTTTATCGCGTGTTTTCATTTTGCTATTCTTTTACTGAGATCTGAAAAAATGTAATTTCAAGAATGACTCTTTCCAATTGATTTTGATTATTAATAGTTTCGTCCACCAAGTTCATTAAGAGGATTTTATTTCTTTATGATGAATTAAAATAAAATATGTTCATCAATGCTGCTTAAGAAAGGATGCAAAGTAAACACAAAACCTTGAAGATAAAGTTCCAGCTCTTGATATTTATTGAGATGCGTAATGAATAAGCAGACGCAATGTTAAATGTTGAAAAAGTTTGCATAAACAAATAACCAGGTATTTATTTCACAGCTGTCTTGTTTTCAGCTGAAATATCAAGCTGAAAATTTGAGTCTCCTAATTCTGCTTGAAAAATTAAATTAAAATATGTGACTATGATAATCATCAATCAATTAACTATCACGAACATAGTAAACATTCAATTCGCAAGTACCCTCCTCAATTTAATCGAACTCTCTGAGATGTTGGGATCTCATATGCTTATAAAGACAATCTGCCGTTGTCGTTACTGTTCTGCAAAAGTAACAGACACAAATGTGTTTCTCTTTTGTATGAGTCGTCATATGGTTACGCAGGTGATGAAATCTCTGGAAGTAAACTGTGCACAAGTGACACTCATAAGGAAATCGTCCAGTTGTACGGAAGACTACAATATGCCGCTGAAGACTGAGAGACGTCGTAAATCGGACTAGACAAAGGTTGCATTGATAATGATTATCGAATGTGTGTTCCTTGCTGAGATGGATGACTCTTGAGGTTATAAAAGGCTTGCGAACAAAAATAGCAAACTTACATCAATTTGTTGGGTATTATTCTGTTCTGTTTTGTTTGACAAAGACTATGAGTCAAAGCATTATTGATTCTGGAGAAAAGTATCGTGCAATTTTGATTCTTGCGACACTTGTAAGGAAGTGCCTTGAGATGCACTCCACGCATGTGGTTGAATAGACAAGAAATATCGGCATTAGCTTGGCTTTGAGATGAACAAAAATAACACATTATAAATTTGCGTCTGTTAATCTTATGGATGGATTTGTTGAGGCGGATTAAATGTCCCTTTGCGGATAAAACTGTTTGACCAATGGAACCACTAAATAGTTGAACTGTGGTGGGATTTAATATGATTGGAAAGGGTGCCTCTTCCTCTTCCCTCTTCTGCCATAACTTTTCTCGAACTTGACACTTGACACAGAAATGTAATTACATTTTGAGTTGCTCTGATGATGTCATTGTGTTTAATAAATTAAAATATATGGTGAAATAATTTGAGATAAAAGAACTTCATCTGTGCTGCTAGAAAAGGGAAGCAGAATAAGAACAAAACCTTTAAAGTGAAGTTCCGTTTGTTGGTATTTATTGAGATGTGTGATGAGTAGGAGACAAGTGAAAGAAAACCGGTTAGAAGTTCTGTCGTTGTTAAATCAAAGTGCCTCGGAATACATTAGTGTATGGTGTAGCATACACACTTCCTCCGTACCTTCCTTAATAATCCACGTGAGCAGATTCATTAAGATCCGTCAATCTCAAATATAAAACGAGTGTTTCCATCTTAAGGTTTTCTTGCAAAATTAACATAAATAAATTGGATTAGGTAATTTAATTACATGGCCCTAGACACGTTTATACTAAAGTTCTTCCTGTATGTCGGCATAACAGGAGCATAATAAACGGATTGAGAAAACTATTAAATTATCTGAGCCAAACTTGTCCGCTAACAATCTCTGGATCAATTGATCTACTATGGATTTTTTAAGAAGATTTAATTGTAGTCGTCGTCTAGCTAGATTTAATGAGATTGGAAAGCCCGCCTAGTCTAGCATAACTGTTTTAATATTTTTATCCATTAAGCACCTTAGAGCTCCTTCATCTGTCTTAAAGTGGTCATGTCATAATGATCTAAATATACTCTGGTTTTTCTAACTTTTTTTACAGTTGACACAGAAATATGATCATTGTTATATGGGCTATAAAGATATCGTAATAAGTGGATTAGTTGATTTTAAGTTTTTGATGAATTTAATAAATTAATCAACTTGAAAGTCAATTTTGTGTACAGGTGAAAATACATTGAAGCCTTTCATAGATTTTAAAGCTTTTCTAATGAGGGTTTTTGGCGTTTTAATAGAATACGACTGATTTTGGTTAAAATATCCCGAAAAAGTTGGGTATTTTTAGTAATTTCGATTTGTTTCATTCTGATGAAATGGGTTGCAGACTTACTTGTGTCATAACTATTGTAATTTGGTGGCGTCAGAGCTTAAGAAGTGGACGGGGCGATCTGAAGTTCATTCAATTTCCATTTACTTTAATAAAAAATGTTGGCATGCAAATGCAAACAAAATTCATTTTAGTATAAAATGCTGGATTAAGTTAATGATAATTTACTATCCAGGTATTGAACGGTATTTCACAAATATTTGCGACTTATATGTAAATTAATTAAAAAGTTTAATTCACCTTCAATCAATTGAGTACGTAAGTTAGTTATTACCATAATTTTCTATCATTATGAATTTAAAGCAGTCAGGAGGAGTTCAGAGTTTTCTTCTTCTACACTAGATACTCAAGACACAATGTTCTACGACTATAATAATAATTTCAAAACGCTGTCAAATGTTGTTATGTAATTTCTTAGTAACAGTCACCCTTAAGACGCATAATTAAACTAGACTCCAACTCATTCTATTTACAATTGATTGTCACTAACAGTTAATTGATGCATGATTGATCAACGCATTTCTGACCGTCCAACAATTAGCTGAACAAATATCTACAATGTCGTCATTCCTCCACTTAAACTGAAGTAAAACTGCAAGCTAAACGGTACTTAAAAATCTAAACCTCGTTCCCATTCAACCAACCACCAGAAATCACAAAATTGGTGAAAAACACTTTAAACTGCTAGTTTATTAAATACATAGTTCCTGATTTATTTCAGTGTCGGTTTATTACTTTTCCTTTTATGTCAACAATAATTCATCTTGAATGGGATTTATTCATTTATAAATTGTTAGTTATTATCAATTGAACAAATGTTTAAATTTATACATTGCAAGCTATTTACAGCCAAAAACTGGACCAAGTAGTTACATACA
>Ga0194135_10001572_pt1 | contig 13681 bp, 18 predicted proteins | sample LitLau_LLRF_2013_FD_134024 | JGI IMG/M metagenome (GOLD analysis project Ga0194135, IMG submission 134024) | Freshwater sediment microbial communities in response to fracking from North America - Little Laurel Run_MetaG_LLRF_2013 (version 2) | ecosystem: Environmental > Aquatic > Freshwater >...
TCCAATTAAAGGTGTGGAACCGTTTAAGAAGCAATTGATGTCGGTGACCATTCTCCAGCGATTGATTGCCAGCAGTGCTCATTTCATCAAACTGCCAAAGAGTCGAAGTAACCAAGAGAAGCCACCAGATCTATTTCTCTACGAATCCGTAAGTTCTTAATTCTCTTGTCAATCTTCTATGTTTGTTCATTAACTCAATTGAATATTTCACGTTTGTACACTCTCCAGGGAAAGCCAGCTGAATATTTCATTCTGATTTTGGAGGGCCGCGTTGAGGTAACCGTTGGAAAAGAGAAGCTCTCGTATGAAAGCGGAGCCTTCACAACATTTGGAAAAGATTTTCTGATGCAAGAAGCTGAAAGTAAGAATACTGTCATAAACCTCTCTTCTGACTTATTAAACCAAACGAGATTTTAATCTTAGTAAATCGATTGATTAAACTATTTTAGAAAGTAAAGCCGTGTCTCCCGTGAGCATTGAGAAGCCTGAGCTAAAATCCAAGCGCAGAACATTCGTTCCAGACTACACGGTGAAAGTCACTTCTGACCTCCTCTATCTCATGATGAAATTTAGTGCATACCACGCGGCCATTCTTGCAACTGAAATCGAACGAGCCAATGCAGATCCAGTAAAAGTTAACAACAAAGACTGGCAAGATGAAATTGAAAAGGTGACTCTTCGAGTGATTAATCGAATTAAGATTAATGATGAAGTCATTTAGATCAATATACTAATATATTTTCATCTCTGACTGGAAATATATATGAATATTGTACAATATTTTTAGATGCTGGAAAGTGGAGACGAGGATACCATTTCTGAATGTGGACGCAAACAAAAAATCTCTGTAAGTTGCCAATACGCATAGTCTTGGAATTTCTTGTCGTACAGTGTCTCATAAACTTCTGTTTCTGAAGCGTGATGAAGATGGACTGCGAAAAATCAGTGTGGTGACAACAACAGGGTACCCTTTGGGGGAAAATGAAAAGATCAATGTGGAGCATCCAGACGAACAAACAAAGCTTCTCTGACGCAAAATGTCCAAAGCTGGAAAAGAAATCTGAACACGTTTTTATTCCAAATCAACTTTCCTCAATGCTTGATTGAAATTTTGAAACCAAAAATTTAAAATTTGATTCATCCTATTCGGGTTACATTTTTGTCTAGCTTTAATCTTTTGTTTATTTTTTTAGTCTCTATCTCTATTGAAAGTATTCCATTTGCAATCTTTTCCACGCTTCATTCATGCACAAAGGTGCGTAGAATTGTTTGAAGCGTAATTGAAAGACATACTTTCCAGTGCGTCAGTCGCAACGGGCCTGAGTCAAAGTAGATGCAATTCCTGCTCATTTAAGATTTAGTGATTTGTGATCATATGGCTAGGTCACAATACAAGAGTGTTTTTGCAATTGGTTGTAATTAGTAATTGTAGTGGTAAATTCATCCAAACAAAGTGTACAAAACTTATCTTTAGTGTAGATCATTTAGGATACAACGTTTTAGCATCTCCTGCAACTCTGAATGCATTGTAAGTTCCATTCTTACACTTACGATTATTAGTACAGTCAGTTTTAATTTAACCTCCCTGCATTCCGTGGAGAAGATATTAATTGAATTCAAAATTATCACTGCTATTCACATTCTCTAGCTAGGGTTAGTTTACTAAAAAGTAGGAAAGTTTCTTCTATAAATAAACATAGCAATAATGAAGAAATAATTTGGCATGCATAAATGTCCTGTACAAAAATGTACACACTGTACATTGTAAATTGCCACTGTCAAAAAACAGGTAGGTCTTCAGAGACAAAGAATAAAGCTACGCTACTAATATTACAGAGTTAGATAGGGAATTTAGCTCATGCTGAGTTTGAGATCCAATGAACACAATAAAAGATATTGTTGAGATTATATAGTGCAGCTATAAGACAGAAGATTATATATGCATATACTTATATATACACTTACCTAGTCTCTTAGAATGGGCTAGTATGTAGAAATATAATGGGCAGGCTTCCAAAAGGTTTTTAAAATCAAGAAGAGCAATATGCAAAGCATGGAAGTATTTATTTGCTATGATGTCGATTCCTTTCTGACTGTGACAAAATGTTGTTTATTGTTTATTTATTTATATTGTTAATTAACTTATGACAATTTCTGAGCTAGAAATGTGCTGTTCGTGTACCTGGCGAATGACTGAACTGTTGAGTGTCTTGTCAGAGTAAATAGTAAAAAAAATATCTCGTCGAAACTCTAAACAAAGAAAGATTTGCTAAATATGCATGCAACTAATAAAGCTAAAAAGCAGTCATTTATCTCTTCTTGAAGTTTATCTTCTTGAGTGCTGTAGTAATAATGATTAATATAAGTAATGGCAGTGGGTTTAATATAAAGTCAGGCCTGTGGGTGTTTGAAGTGTTAAAGGTACCTTCACACTATACACATTATAGTTATAAGACCGTTGATTGTTAAATTTTGCTCACAGTTTAAGGGTTTAAATTTTAAAATATTTATTGTTCTCGCGAAGAACTCGCGGAGTATATATACATAAAATATATTTATGCTCGACTATTTATTATTATTATTACCTTAAAAACTTCTTGTCACGTTTGGTTTGCCAATGAATTCAAATTTCCATAAAAATATACATAACATATATATAATATATATTTGTATTGCGCAACGATGGTAGTGTATCTGTGAACGGCCACACACACATGAGAGTTAATTTCCATGATTAAATGCAAACATATATACTATGCAATTTCTTTTTAAATAGTCACAATAATAAAATCAGATAGTGTAAACGTATTCGTAACGGAAAAATAAAATGATAATAATTAATTAACAGTTTTGTCCATTTTAAAAACGCGTCTCATATGCGGAATTTCGTATAGTCGCAATGAAATCCCTGTATAGATCGAGAGAGAGAGAGAGAGAGAGAGTACAAATAGTGAACTATTCTTCCAATAATTTCCCCCGATAAAATGTCATATACTCACATATTGCATGATGCTACACAATATAAGTGTAAAATTTGTTTAAGATTTTGTCTAAAAGTTTCATTGCAAATATGCAAGCGCGCAAATGATCATGTTGATTTCATATGAAGTGCGTTTGTATTTTTAATTTTTTAAATTAATCGAATTGTTGTGTAAACACGATGGGTTTCTTTTTATTGTAAGTCTTTGATTTGTGTAAGATGTGGCAAAAAAGTCAGTTGAAAAGAAGAATTAGCACTCATGAATTCATAATATAAATTTGACTGGTGCAAAATTATTACTAGTATTAATTTCTGTCGTAAACTACAACTATATTATATGAAGACAAATGTAAAATAATTACAAATGGCTAAATGAAAATTCAAAACTATTTAAAATGTCCATAATTGCAATGAAATATTGTGAAACTTAGTTAGTAAAGTAATCCGCTCAATTATGGTACAATAAATAATTTGAATTGAACTAAACCACTACAATCAACGGGATTTGTAACTTCCGTGTTTGTACAAGTCGCTTATTTAAAAATTATCGAAAATCACAAAATGTGTGTAAATAATCTGTGTACACGCCACACATAACTCATAAAATGAACACTTAATAATGAACTAGACTTATCGAGCACAGACAATTGAGAGCAGTTCTATAATATACGGAAGGTTTGGGAGGGTTTTAAAAGAAGTTAAAGTTCATAAAGAAATGTCACTTTAACTATTCCTACTTGCTTTTAAATTATCGTCTTCATTTCGAAGTTTATTTTCATACGAGTGATTTCCATTGCTCCTGAGAAACTTTTGAGCTGTGTAGGTTTTACTATTCTTTGTTCCTTTGTATGGACTTGATATTGTTGCAGCACCGTCGGACTCGGAAGTGGTTAGGAGCAGTTTGGGACTTAAAATTATTTCACCTAAGAATCCATTCGGCTTGTCTCCCTGAAAAACAATCAAGATTTTAACCAATAATGAAAATCAAAGAATATATAATGTATAGCAACCAACCTCTGAATGTTTTTGACTGGGATCTGTTCCTTTTTCGGTTGAACTAGAGCCGTGAATTCCGACAATGATACGTTTCAGTTTTTCTCGGTTTCCATTTTGTATCTAGCAAGAGAAAAGCGTAAATCACAAAAGGAAAAACAAAATCAATTATACCAATAATAACTAGTTTTACTACCTCATCAATTTGATCCCTGTAATTAAAAATCGAAATTAGTTTCCATTGCATTAGTACAATAACTTTATAAACCACATTTCTCATTATGGGGATCACTTACTCAAAGTCGTCCCCTGCTTTTGTACTAGCGTGTGTGTCTGAAGTAGAGTAGCTTCGCTCAAGCATCGTGGCTTGCATTGCTTTGACATAAATAGACCTCTGGATTTTTAGAAAAGTTACATCTGTGACAGCTGCAGAAAAGCAAAATTATCAATCTTAGTTTTCGTGTAATTGAGAAATCAGTAGGTAAATTACACAGTATAATTTACCTTTGACTGTGTAGTCAGGGGTGAAAGTTGCGAATGAAGGTGATTCCGAGTTTGCTACAGTCACAACATTTCCTATCTGCCTACTTATCACTGGAGTTGATGGAATCTCACCTAACGAAAGACACATGAAATAAGCTGTCTTTTGTAACAAAAGCAATCAATCACCAAAAGTCATTAGCTTAATTAGTACTAGTACCTAAACCGATGTTCTGACTCAGACATTCAATTCCAAAAAATGTGAAAGGACCACTGTCAAAAACTAATTTCTCCTTTCCCATTTCTGCTTGAACACGTCCCTCCAAAACTAGTACGAAGAAATCTGCAGGCTTTCCCTATGTGATTAAATAGGTGAATGCATTATTACTTTTTTGCATAGACCTTTCAAGACTCAATCATCCACACGAAGTTTATGCATATTGTTATAATAATGTGTGATACCTACCCGTTCATAAATTACAGCAGATGGATCAGATCCATCATCTCGGGCACTGAGTTTAATGCGATAAAAAACATCTTGCTTCAGTAATCGCTCAAGAATATTTTTTGAAATCCTTTCTGAACTGAATGCATCAATTGCTACATGACAAACAGGATATAGAATCATAGCACAGGATATTTAGCAATATTCATCAGAATTGAATACGCATACTTACATGCATTTAAATACTGATAGGTTGCCAGTATCATTTGCGAAGAAACTATTACACCATCAGACCTAGGCTTTCCTATTCCAGTTCCAATGTTCATTGGGTCGTTAGAACGATGTCGGTTGGTGTTATTAGCTGAAGTTATAGAAATCACACAACGTGGAGTTAATTAAGTGTATTTTGTGAGTGGTCTTTAATCCCTTTCTAGAGGAGTTACCTAATATATCTGTTTCATCATTGATTTCAGCTTGAATCAATTCCTCCAAGACATCTTCCATTGTCACCAGTCCAATAGTTTCGTAATATGGGTCTGAAGTGTCATTGATATTGATCTTGGTAACGAATGCCATATGCCCTTTGTTTCCTGGAATGAAATCATGCATTATGTATATTATTGTAATTCCATAGCTTTGTAGTTCCCACCGTAGGAAGATGAAAATTAACTCTACTCACCTTCTTTAAACTCTTTAAACATTTCATCAAGGGGCTTAGTATCTTCAACAAAGTTGCAAGGATAATGATAAAAGTTACAAACGGTCTTCAAAGGCATTTTGTCATCAGGATCGACAAAAGCAAGATCTTTCGTATAAAGGATACTGACGACATTTTCTCGATAATTTTCATAAATGGGAATTCTTGAATATCCTGGATGAAGTTGAAGGAATAAGCTTTAATTTAGTGCACTCATGGTAGCAATAATACTTTTCATTTAAAAAAAATAGGAGTGCAAGTTACCACTAGACATAATCTCTCGTATCGTATCAAAGTCTAAGATTGCATTTACATTAAGCATGTACACATCTTCCAATTTGGTCATCACATCAGCACAAGTTGACTGGCTTAGCTTAAGAACTCCTTCGATCACGTTCACTTCATCGTTTCCCAGATCATTGTAGCTTTGTGTTACCTAGAAATACGTCTTAATTTGAGCAACAACAATATTGCATTCATCTGGCTCCTCCAAGCCTTTAGCTTTACTCCTACTCATAGGTCATAAATCTGCCATGTTTGTTTAATTAATGTGCCAGATTCGATATCACGAATTTAAGCAAAAGTTATATGAAGGCTATGAGCTTTGTGGAATTCAGGAGTGGAGAAAATTTGTAATGAGCTTATGTATATATGCGGATGTTGCTCGTGTGAAGATTTAAAGATATTCATATTTGCATACATTGCATAGTCAAGAATATCTCAGGCTAATTTCTCAGATAGAAATGATAAAGTTGAGTTTCCAGCAGTGAGGATTATGTGAAATCCTCCTTTGGTTGAGTAGTACGGGGAAAATGATACGAATGGAAAGATTTACTAAACGTATACAAGTAGAAAAAATACTTAATTTCATTCTGTTGTATTACCTTGATGAGTTCCTTTAGTCTCTCTCGATTGTACACATTTCCGATTTCCTCTCCAAGAATTTTGTCAAGAATAATGCTCACAGGGTATGACAGAGGGAAAGTAATGGCCATTGTAATCTTAGTCATCCAAACAGTTTTAGCCCCAACAGCTAGCCCAAATCTTGAGCAAAATGCTTGAGGAATGATTTCTCCAAATATGACGATACCAAGTGTGGACCCAATCACAGCTTAATATGTTAATATTTTAAGTTGAAATTTCATATATAAATTGGTTGGCTACTGGCAATTGTAAATAACAAACTTGTAAAATACTAACCAATTAATCCAGATGTCAAGTCATCCTGTAAGGAAATGTCAGTGTTAGTTATTCATGTGCAACCAATTAAATGTTATATAAGTAGCTCTCATACAAAAAGATTTAAGATCAGTTAATTTACCAACAAAATAGTCAACGTGGAGTTAACCATCACATTTCCCAAGAGGAGACTACAAAGTAAATAATTCCCATTGTCTCGCAAAGGCTGAATCCTCTTGGCATAATTTCGCTCTTTCTCAGTTCCTATAAATTTCAAATTAAATTACACAATAGCTCGTCAAAAAGAACTGGAATTTTTTCATTGACTCTCTCAGACAAACCTGTGTTCCCAATGATTTTAAGTTCTGTTCTATCAATCGCCATTAATCCTGGAAGTAAAAATAATGACATAATGATTCTCCATGAATGAATAGGCATGAGTGAAATACAACGCTAGCCATTAATTAGGAGCGGCATATAAGAGACCTAAATTCAATCCAGAAAAGAGACCCGATAGCATCAGTAGAATAACAAGGAGCAATATGTGAGCCCACATTGGAAGCAATCTCCCATAGGTAACGACCACAGTCCACTTGTCTGTACCTTGATGAACCCATGGCATATCTGAATCATATTATTACAGAATTCTTTCCTATGTGCATTAATTATAATTAGTACATGTAAAAGAATGTAGCAAAGACCAATGTCATTCTCGCGAACGCAAATGTAAAATTCATTTTCTCCCAAGTTGAGTCGAGGGAGTTGTATCTTAGCCAGGGCTGAGTCTGCAGTCACTTCGTTTTTCTCAAGCTGCGCAAAAATTACAATTTGATTTTACATAAGCACAAAGTCTGATGGAAAGGATTCCAGAAATGAAGAAATTGAACTGTATCTTGTATATATATATATGCAAGTTTTTAAACATACAAAAAATCCTTTGGTAGACGAAATGTCGTCACAATCACTCCCTCGTGGTAGCCTCTCGGTAACAAACCTAATAATTGTATGCTGAGTGAATCTTTCACCAAACAAACGAATGGTAACTTCCGAGTTAGCTAGAATAGAAGAAACTCCGTTATCATACGATACAGGTTTGGCAGCGTCCTCAATTCTGATTCCAATGACATTAGCAGTTAAGTCTGAGAGATCTCCTTCATGTCCAATAATTCTTGTGGAACGTTCAGTGGAATGCTCAGACATAAAGTTATTGTAATGATGGCCAGACATTTCAGATGGTGTTAAGTCAATGCTCCCCAATCCGTAATATTTATTGCTAACGTCTTCTGCTGATTCAGTTTTGATAATCTCAGAGACATGAGACTCAATAGCAGGTTGGTCATGATGACTTCTGCTCTCTAACACTTCCTTGCTATGAGTGATGTTAATTTCTCTCGTTCCACAATTACTAATTGACAGTGAGAAAACTAAGAAACAAATGAATGCACTGAGACACCCAGAATATGATTTCACCTTCATTGTGTGAGAACCACAACTAAGACAGTTGTTGTCAGATGAACTTAGTTAAATAGTAGTCTTTCTTGGTAGAAGAACATGTACAACAATTCTCTTTATTTCGATGCACACTAAAATTACACCTTTCCTCAGGTCTTATTATTATGTGATTGAATCTGTACTTGCTCATATTTGAAGAATGTTAGCTTTTGTCTGGAATTATGCGGTCTCTTATTCTAAGAACAAAACTTTTGTTCCTCGACTTCACTCATACTCTACTGCTCAGTATACTTATTTGTACAAGACTAACTGGCCTCTCTTCAAAGACTGGCCATCTCACTCCCATGTGAATGAGCAGATCATAAAGCAGAGATGAATATAGTAATAATAATAATGCTCAGAGCCAAGACAAATTTACGGATACGTATTATTGTGTGAACTTGATAAGTCACGGATATTCATTTCCCACGGTTCCAATACTCCAAATGAGTTGTTTATCTGATTATCATTTACAACTTATAACCTGCGCTATATGATTAAAAGGTAAAGGATTACGAGACAACCAAATTACTCATTTACATTTAATATTCTCTTTATCTTTGCAAACATGGAGTGTGAAACAATGACTGGAATCATTAGAATGATAACACTTTTAAAGTTCAGAATCAATTGTCATTTACAGCTTCGCATGATGTCGAAAAACAATAGGACGAGGGAATTAATAATGAAATAATGACTAATCTTAATTCAAATGTTATCAGTTAAGTCCATATAGTGGTTTAAAACTTGGGTTTTCTGCAAACAAGCCCTACACACTAGTTTTGTTTTAAAGTCTGTTTAACTTAAATAATGGTTAACAAACAACAGATAATAACACTTCACAAATGAATGTCATCAATATAATGCAGTTGAGAGTGGCGATATAGCATTAGACTAACATATTTTTATTGCCTCTCACGCTAGTCTTTCCGATACACACAGCAACAATTACAAATTACCAGAAAATATATGCATTTTATGTGCACAATGCATATTATATTGACATTATATTTAGATATTGGTCAAATGAACTAGGTCATTGCACAACTATATAAGAGGTTTGCAAGCAAGGAAATTATAATTGATTCTCATGATAGAAATGATGACCTGTAGTTAGTTGTTTTGTTACTCTCAAAGGCAAAAATGTTTTTCTGTAATAAAAACAATATTTTTTTAGTTCAGCTGGCAAAGAAAGTTACACGCATTAGAAACTTACATGCATATATTGCTTCAGCTTTCCAAAAGCTTGTCCTATCAGTACCAACTACGCGAAAGTAAGAACGTTTACTCCCTATTAAATATGACAAATAAGTTATCATGAAGTTGTTTGATGTGCATGATTTTGATTCATGTGTTTGATTCATGTCATTGCATTGAGTGCTGGAACAACTTGGAACACGTTGAATGGAGAAGGGAATTAACCCTTGAGATAAAACGACTCGGAAGAGAAATGATGAATGATAGAACAAAGATATATAGTTTAGTAAAACGGCTTAAAATTCATAATTATGATGAAAATAATAATGCTAATGAGGAAATGTTTATGAGTAAGTATACGTACTGGGTTACACTCTTGTCAAACTAAATAATTGTCGTGTCTCTTAAAAATCAAAATTCTACTCATGGAAGTTTCCCATTTGATAATATGATGATGATGATGATCCCTTCATAGCCTGACTCCTGTTTAGCAGGCAGGAGCCATTGATATCTTATTTATGATGAAGTTAATAAGGCAATAGTAAAAGCCATCGCAGCTAGCAAGCTCTACAGTACTAAAAGATTAACCTCCTGATACTGTAATTATCATAAAAGTACTTTGCATTCATACTTTGATCTTTTGTAAATAAATTAGTTTACATTTTCAAACAGAGAAGATACTCCAGCTATAATGAATGAGTGAAGAGTTCTAGAATAAGTTTTTAAGATATAAACTAACAAGGTATTCAAAATTTTACCTGAATTGATTCTTACGTGATGAGTCGTGTTGATGAGGATATTTGAAATTTTAAGTGTTTGTGCTGAAATGTGACGTAAGTGAAATACATAAACCTCGCTACCAGAAAATACCATCCTTGTCCAGGTCAGTTACTTCTTACGGTACTAGCAAGTTATAAATCACGAGTTATTTCATTTAAATGGCAAGTCAACAGTTCAGGTTTTAATGAACAATTTTATGTATTAATAGCATGAATATCGGATTGTAAATGTCAAATTTTCTTTTAGGACAACTAGAAGTCTCTCATTGCGTGAAACTGACTTTCCGAATAAACTGGCGAGTGGGATATAATTTAACGAAGCATTTAGTGACAATCGCATCGAACTGCAGTATAAAAGTACCAAAATAAATTGGTGTGCCGTGTAGGATGGGACAAAAGACGGTGAGGTGGAAATATTTGTCGTGTTTATGGATTATTTGTTTTACTAGTGTACAAGGTCGGTCAATCGACAAAAATCCAGTTAATTTAGATTTACTATCAATAGTGAAATCTTTAAGCAATTTACATGAGCCGCATGTAAGTGTGCTCTCAATTCACGAAAGCGTTCAGGGTGAAACGGACGTCTTCAGAATCAGAGGTAAAGGATTCCACAGGGAATTCCACCTTGGTATCATTAAGTCATCTCTAGCGAAGGGAACCGAGTGTCCTGAGGAACAAGTTGTGGACATCGGCACGCCTTTCCAGCGGATTCTGCAATCCAATGCCCCAGACGAAGCGCTGCTTGCGTCTCCAGACTTCATCCAACCCGACCATGATTACTTCTTCTGCACAAAATCAAAGGATTCTGGAACCTGGATACATCAAGGAGTCTCTTTGGTTCATGCCAATCAGATTAAAAAAGGATATAGGTAAGTAGTCAAACTAAAAGTCATTTAATTCAATAAAATTCATCCTGCACGTAATCATGTAATCTTTAAACGACCGAATCAAATTGTTTTCTAAACACAACCTTCTTTGTTACTGTCTAAAGTAACGTTATCCTTGTGAAAACTAATTCTAACATTTATAAAAACCAGAATTTGAACTTGGTGAAAAGTTATTAGCAAGAATGCACTGCGGATAGTAGTTTAGAATGAATCATGAAAGCGTAATCTGAAAATATTCCGGTTTGTCAGAATTGGAGACACGAAAGGAGATCCTCCTGGCAATCCTGACCATCACCATTCTGTGCGGCTCAATCTTGGGCACTCGAGTGAATTTAGAAGGGGTCGTGGGAGAGTTCCACGTGCCAGTTTTTTAAGGACCTCGAAGGTGGAAGTGTATGGAATGTCGTTCGAGTACGAATCAGACAAGAAGCGCATTACGTACGACAAAAACGGATCTCCTCAGATTCACGAAGACATGCCAATGACAATCCGACTGTATGGAGTCTTTGACAATACAACTTTTTTCAAACTCACAAAATTCCAGAAATGCGATGACCCAAACAATCGAGAAAAAGAAGTTCAGGTAGGACCGATTTCCAAAATAAGCTACCCCTCCCTATACATATATTCTAAGGTTGACAAGCAGTAGTGTTTAGTAATGCAATAACATTGTGGCTCTTTAGGTAAAGGTCGCGAAGGAAGACAATGTCACTTGGTACACAATGGGAGAGGTGGAGATACGGATGCCACACATGGGCGAGCTCACCGAAGTCTACGTCTGCTTACGAAATCAGAATACAACGTTCGTTCGCCAAGGGGAAGATGGACTTGGAGGAGTGAAACCGTGGCTGGTAATGCGATTGCACCAAGTTATGCTCCCCTTATGGCTACATTTGACTCTACTGTCAGTTCTTCTCGCATTATCTGCTCTGTCATCTGGTCTCAATTTGGGACTTATGAGTCTCAATAAAACTGACTTAAAGATCATCATTAATACTGGAACTCCAAAGGAAAAAGATTATGCTTCTACGATTGCTCCTGTGCGGAATCAGGGGAACTTCCTTCTGTGCTGCTTACTCTTCAGTAACGTCCTAGTCAATGCGTCTTTGACTATTCTCGTGGATGATTTAACTTCCGGATTAATCGCTGTAATCATGTCTACTTTGGCTATTGTCATTTTTGGTGAAATCATTCCACAAGCTATTTGTTCTCGGCACGGACTTGCGGTAGGAGCAAAAACAATTTATGTAACGAAATTCTTCATGTGCATTACGCTTCCTCTGGCTTATCCACTTAGTAAGCTCTTGGATAAGGTTCTAGGGGAAGAAATTGGAAGTGTCTACACTAGGGAACGGTTGAAGGAACTTCTGCGTGTAAGTGGGCTGGATATATATAAGGCTAACTGACAGTGTTCAGTTTGGTCTTGTAATTTTTGATAATGAATTTTCGATTGGCAAACAGGTAACGAAAGACCATCATGGATTGGAGACAGAAGAAGTTGGTATCATATCCGGAGCTCTGGAAATGAAAACTAAAACGGTAAGTATTTGCATCCAATCCATGCAGTACATAGTTCTTATTCGTATTTCGTGTGTTACTCATAATATCTTTTTTTCTTCCTTTGGCTATAATGAAACAGGTGAAGGACATAATGGTACGCCTGGATAACGCATTCATGCTTCCGATCGATGCTGTGCTGGATTTCGACACGATGGCTGAGGTTGAATACCACGGTCAGTTTTATTTAACTTATCGCAACGAGTTTGAGATTAGGGTTAAGCTTAAACAAATGTGCGTTAGGTTACTCAAGGATTCCAGTTTACGAAAAAGAACGAACTAATATTGTCTCACTTCTCAATGTCAAGCAATTGACACTTTTGGATACAAATGACAACATTCCGCTGAAGACAGTGATTGAATATTATCAAAATAGTTTGTTCTTTGTTTTCGAGAACACGAGGTTGGATTACATTTCGAACTTTCAAAGAAGGTTTGTATTTACCTACTTTTATCACCTTCAAATTCGGCCCGCGACAACCTACTTAAAATATCATGGTTTCAGGGAGTAAGGGTCATATGGCCTTTGTCCAAAAGATAAATAACGAAGGTCCTGGTGATCCAACTTACGAAACGATAGGCTTAGTGACAATGGAGGACGTTTTAGAAGAATTGCTGCAGGCTGAAATCATGGATGAAAGCGACAGTAAGAAATTAAAACAAATAGCGTAGAAGCCTGCGTAGAACATGTATTAATTTAGTTGGTTTCCTAGTTGGAAAGTGCGAGGCTCGTTTGGGAAACTCGACCAATTCTCGTCCCAAGAATATCGTTCCATTTCAATTGTCAAAACGGAAGGCAAAACCTCCAGTTGAAATTCCTTCTCCTCTGGCTTTGGCAGCTTGTCAGTTTCTCAGCTCAAGTGAGTTTAAATTTTAAACGCAAAAATATTTTTAATGTTTCCACAAATGCTTAATTTGAATATCCAATTAAAGGTGTGGAACCGTTTAAGAAGCAATTGATGTCGGTGACCATTCTCCAGCGATTGATTGCCAGCA
>Ga0194135_10001573_pt1 | contig 13677 bp, 12 predicted proteins | sample LitLau_LLRF_2013_FD_134024 | JGI IMG/M metagenome (GOLD analysis project Ga0194135, IMG submission 134024) | Freshwater sediment microbial communities in response to fracking from North America - Little Laurel Run_MetaG_LLRF_2013 (version 2) | ecosystem: Environmental > Aquatic > Freshwater >...
GAGGACAATTTCGACAAGTATACGACAGTTCTACAACAGCTTTCGTCTCAATTTTGCCTATCACCCTCACACTATTGCAGAAAATTTGTATTGTTAATAAAATTGAAAATTACAAAAATTACGTCTGTAATTTTGCCTCTTGTAAATTACCGTAATTTACAATGTAAATTACAAACGTAAATTACGTAATGTCAACCCTGACCTTGGCGCACAGTGTATAGGGAGTTCACTTAAGGAAATTAGAATCCTGTTCCACTTTCTCTCACTTCTCTGGTTACCCAATTCACTTACATGATAAATATTTTTAATTTTGCTTACTTTGGGTCGCTTTCGCTCACTTCCGGGCCGAATTGAATAATAATAAGTTGATTTGTTTTCGGGGAATTCGTATTTTAGATGAGTTGAGAGGATCGAAGAGTGAAGAGAAAGTAGAACAGGGCTATACTTTTTGAAAATAGGGCTATACTTTTTGAAAATGAAAACGTATTTTTTTTGGCACGAAGTGTGCTTCCTTAAATAAACCCCATTTGTGCGTGGTTTGGTTTGGTTAGGTTACCCAAAATAAGTAGAAACGTATGGTGTGATGAATCCTACTACTACTGATTAACATAGCAGCGCGCACTAATTCTGATAAAAGAAAAACGTATGTGAAACCTTATCGAAGTTTTCCTATTTCCTATATATTATAGAACTTTTCCTATCCTTTACTTGTCTGCAATTACGTACATTGTCTGTAGATAGAAACGGGCGCACGCTAGACATTGTCATTGCAATCTAATGTTGACAAAAGGAAAAAAAGAGAACCAAAAAAAGAGACACTCGCGAAGTTGCCACTAAGTTTGGCGCAATGGTTATGGTTACTGAGTCTTTCCAGCTACTCTTTTACCCGTCTCCTCACTGAAAATTATCTAACGAAAAACATGGTGCAAAGTTATTACGTTTTGAAGAGTAAGGAACAAATCCGATTGGAATTTCCTCGCAGAATCCAAATCCGCAAGAATTTTTAAAATCCGAGTTGAAGCTGAAGAGTTATGGCATTTTGAATTTTATGAGGGTTAGAGCTCAGGGAAAAAACTTGGCAGTTAAACTCCTCAGTGGACAGAAAAGAGTGCAATAACAATAACAACTAGCGAGCCCCATCCTCAGATAATGGTTACATATAACTAGTTATGTGATGAGCATAAGTAAAATGTCATAGCGTGTGCAGAAAAAAAATGTTTATTGATATATGAAGCCGCGTAATTTACTTAGCTCCGGAATTTTCAACCCAAGGCAAGTGGGCATTCTTTTTAAAATAGTTAAAGTAACGCTAACTAAAGCCCCAATGTGAGACAAGTGTAAGTGCGGATTCGCTCACTTAAAAGTGACACCGCGCCCCAAGTACACAAGCGTGACGAGGTGGAGTCAACATTTTGCTTTGCCTCGCTCGGCGTTTATTTATGCCTTTTAGGAAATAGGAATAGGAATCAACAAAAGTGAGACGACAAACCCCGCAGACTCACACTGCGCATGTACAAAAAAAAATTAATTAAATAAATTGACTCAGATTCAGATCAGAAGCGAAGTTTCTCGAATTGCAACCGACAGGTTTACTAGTTACTAGAGACGATGACTTGGAATTGTTCTCATTTGGGGCAGTAGAATCTCTCGTAAATGACCCTGGTAATTCCTAAAATCCTATCACTGCTCTACTGCTCACTCATTAAGAGTGATTCTATCTCCACCTTCTAATTCTCAATTCTAACTCAATTATTCTTTTATTTCCAGAGATTTCTTTTCTCTTGTCTGCATTTGAGGGAGACGCGGCGTCGGACGTCAAAATCCTTCCTGATCCCTTTCCGCCGTGCGATGATGGTCCAAGGCAAGAAAAAACAATCGTTTTGGATGATGCTGAACGTGAAAATGGATGCTTGTCACCAACTTCAGCATTGATTTCCAGTTCCCCTCCGGTCCAGATGGAGACTTCCTATCAGGTGTCCACTGTCGTCGTGGAAGAGGAGGATGACGTTGAATGTGTCACCGTTGCGCAGGGCAAAGCTCAATTTTCAAACAAAGAGTTGGAACCTTGGAAGGAGGCGGAGATAGGAAGATTGGCTCAGCAGTTGGAGAAGCTTGGTGAACAGTTACTGCCAAGTCAATCAGCATCAGCATCCGCAGTGGTAGCAGTTGGGAATGGGATTGGGCGTGAAGTCGATGTGCTTGAGGACGTGCCTTCTCCATTCGATTTCGAGTTTGACTGTGTCCTGGCTCTGAATGAAGCCTTGCATGCGTAAAGAGCTCAAAATGGAGATGGGGAGCGTGCCTCCTTCCCAAGGGGCCGAGCGCTGAGCCATTCCGTCAGATAAGATCGAGCACATAGTTGTCAATCCCCCATTTAGTTTTTTTTTATTCCGCTTATTTCACTTAAGGTACATAGGAGGAATTTGTTGTGATGGTGGTGAGGTTTTCTGTACTGACTAGAATAGTATTTAGGCAGTTATATAGTAGTTGAAAAGTTTTAACGAGAGACAAATTGGAAATATTTTTTATGTTGGAATAAAGCAATTGGTTAGATGAAGATTTGGACAATGTCAGTGGCTGATGATTCCTTTGGAGTGTCTGTGACCATGGGCGTACGGGCATGAAACCTCCGGCTCCTCATTTTGTTCCCACTTCCTCACTTTCCATTCCTGACCGAGTTTAATATTTTAGTTTGGGATTCCAATTTCTAATTCGAATCATCCGAAACTATACACTTTTGTTGGATTCGGAAATGATCCTCTGGATCTCACTGGTTTTGGTTTGGGTGGGCTCAAGTCAAAGGTCTCCCCACCCACGCGGATGTCCCACGTTCATGGCCTCAAATGAATTCCACTTTGGTTCCATCTCAGGTGTCTTGGTCTGCAATGCCCATGCGGAAGCCCCACTCTCCGACGTCTCATATCCTTCCACTACTTGACGACTATTTGGGGAGGAAGTCGTGGCGGGGTTTGCACATGAGTCAAACTTTACGTTCACTCAGGCCTCGTCCACTGCGCCGGTGATGGGATTCACACTTTCAAAGAGTACATTTTTGGACTGCGCGGAACTTGCCTTACCGCAGGAGAACCAAACAATATCGATATTTGTGAGTCGATCCGTAGTGCAGCAAAGGGGGGTCAGGAGTCTGGCACTCGAATCCCATCTGCACGTGCCCAGTAGGGCTGTCCCGACTTGGTATTATATTATTCATCATCTGCACGCGCATTTTGCATGGTCCGAGATTGATCCGCATAAGATGATGCTAATTCAAATGAGTTATTACGGTGGCGGCTTTGGTTGGGGTGGGCGAGGAAGGTATGGTGGGTACAATATAACAACCACCCAAACCCCGGGTACAATCTACAGTGCACAATTCCTTTCCTTCTACTGCTACACCCCAGAGTACTACTTTTCAGATGGGATTCAGTGGGCCATCAAATGGAAATATACAACACTATGCAAATCCAGGGTAAAATTTATTCCCAATTTCATTCCGTTGAACACTCCTTCCAGCCTCACCTCTGGCCCCTCGCATCTCGCGTAATTTTAGAGAAAGACGAGTAGGGATACATAATTGGCAATCTTAAAATGAACACAATAAAAAAAACGACATTAACTGAAGAATCGTTGGTTTGCTGTAGATGGAGAATACGTCGACGCGGAACGAGAATACTAGCTAGCTAGAGATTCTCATACCCGCACATACGTGATAGAATCTCTCTGCGAGTAGATGGAAGGTCGAAAAAAGTATGCATTCATTGGGTCACCGTTCAAATCCCGTTTCTGACACCTACTTTTCTGAGATTAGAATTATAGAGATAAGCAGTTTGATCGCAAAAGCCAAAAAAGGCTCGTTTTTTGTGAATAACGCAATTAAATATTTGAAATTTTATTTTATTTGCAAAAAAAGAGAAAAAGAAGCAGAATCAGGCCAGGCTAATTGCGTCAAAAAAGCAAAGAGGAGGACGAATTCCTCTAAGTTTTTTTTTCCGAATCAATCAATGCCCAAACAAAATATTAACTGTATTTGATTCACACCAGCTTCGACAGTTTATAAAGACAACACGGCAAGAAATTAGCGGTTTTTACATCCAGGAAACGAGAAAAAAAAATTAAATTCTTTATTTCCAGAGTAAAAACAAGAAACTTAAGAATTTGCAATTCAGACATGAAACTCCGTTTAGAAGTAAAGGTAAATTCCTTTCTATCCTATCGAACACGACGCTGAGCACACCTTATAGCCAAGATACATTCATGTTATTAACTGCTTATACCTGTGAACGATAATTTAATTTACCTAAATTTTATTTAAATTTGAACTTTCTTTGTTTCAGTTTTTTGGTCTCGTTTGGCTTGTCCTTAGGGCCATGTGTTCGGTTTTGGCAGTGTCTGCTGGTAACTATTAATTATAAAACCACCGTAAATTCAAAAAATATCCATCCTTAAATTATTAGTGTTTGAACCCAAACTTGGGTTTATTATATGCAATGCAGGTAATGTGCTTGGGGTAGATGAATCGGAAATAAGAATACAGAGAAGTATGTTTAGCCGGAGACCTTACAAGCCATCAACTTTACGCTCGCGACCTATGCTGCACGGAATGGGATGAGAGCAGGACAGAACTTAAAAATGATTGTTTTGTTTTTAAAAATCAAGCTCCTCTTTCCTATTACCCAGAAGCTAGGATGTATGAGAATGAGCTAAATTCAGTTCATGACCTGATTTTAAGTAGGGAATAATTTTAGCCTTATAACGTTACTAAGGAATCAGAATAAACCAAACAAATTACGCAGTCGTCACGGAAACAGTTAATGTTTAATTACACAAAAGGCATTGAACCACAAAATGATTACAAATCAATGTATGCAAATAGATATAAAATTACGTCAAGGAAGCTGCTTGAAGTCTTGTTTTTTTTAAAGATTCAATCTTCGTTTCTGCGCAGTGGTATTGGTTTTAGACGAGATAACCAATGTGAACACTAGAGAGCCCTAGTACGTCTGAGCTTTGAAAACTAAATCGACAGGAAACACAAAAGTGATGGATTTCCTTTCGTATGCCGACAATAGTGGTGGGCGTCCTATTCGGGCAACTTTAAGAAACTAATTAATTGAGCACTGCAATCCTGTTTTTAGCGGTATGTCTTTTGTTGTATAAGCTAGGCGTTCTTCTCTACCGCATTAACACTTTTGTTGTGCACGTTTTTCCAAAAATACTTACGAAACCCCCGGTTGAAGTTGAAACGCTGGTCGGAAATTTGTTCAAAAGGGGTTTTTCACATCGGTCGGGCCAGGAGTACCGATAGCAGCTTTAAATCTAAAAATTTCAAAGTTTTCAAAGCTACAATTGGAATAACACCTTGTTCAAAGCGAAAGGTTGCACACCAAAGTGTCGAACTTTCGTTACCTCTGAACCACGAGCATGAAAATCAGACCCAAGCTTTGTCAACCAGAAATCTTAGCGTTTTTGCGAAAAGTGGAAGGAAGTTTACACAATGACTGGGCGTTGGGTCATCCCGTTAATCTGACCCCTCCAAAGATCAAAATCAACCCATACAAATATGGGTTATACCAATACATTAATATACCCTTACATTACGAAGGTCGTCGCTGTAATTTTGCAGGAAGAAGTGTCGGAGCTCTATGCTGGAGAGTTGGACAAATGATTTTCTTCACTATGATGAGGTACCGTCCCACCCGTCTACAATAATGCCCAGTATTTCCACGGATTCGATCGGAAATAACGTCGTTCTTAGCGAGAGGATACCTGTGAAAAGTATCGACACCATCCCCTTGGATTTTTCTGGATTCGGTACATTTATAAATAGGCTTGATAGGTTGGTGATCTAGGTTGATCATAATAATTCGCAACAGGTTCTTTAGTTTTGCAAATCGAATCTTTGCAGTTATTAAATTAAGTAACAATCACTAAGCAAGCTTAAATTCAGCTTTGGTTTTTCGGTTTTCTAAAGGAAGCCAGTTATCTAAATTGATACTAGTTTTTTCTAAAAGAAAATTGGTGCCTTCAAAATAAAAAAATTTAGTCCAATTCAGTTTCGACTTATTTAAATGTAAGCATGCGCTAATGCGTCTGAAATTTACAAGTTTTCTTTCCTAAATCTAAAAACTCCGTCCCTTTTCTGCATAGGTAATACCAAATCACACTGTTCAAAATCTTATTTTTGCAGTGGATGGCTGAAGCCAGCAACAATTGGTCGATGTCCAGTGCTTGTGGCTGTCCAACCCATCCTCCCAAAAGGGTTGCTTGATTGAGCGGATCCAAATATGCTCCTCTGAATTTCTAATTGAGATAAATCTCCTCCCAGTTCACCACCTACTTTCCTTAAAGCAAGATTATTAGTTTGAGTTTTATTTAATCCACCGAAATAGTAATTGAATTTCCCAGCAAAAAAAATACTGAGCCCAGAGCAGCTGGTCCGGACCGGAAACTTGGTTTTCTATATAGTTCCAGAATTAAATCTAATTGGGCCAGGAAAATGTTAAAAATCCTGAATGAATAAACAGCATTTGATAGAAAAAACTGAAAGTACATGTAGATGATGAAAGCATAGTTAGTAAGAGTGCATGTTTCTCATAAATTTGTTCGCCGTTTTGTAATTTTGTTGTCAATCCACATTTACAGTTACGTCCCGTCGAATTCCCCAAAACAATTTTCACGTGACTGACATCAAAGCAGAAGCCATCGTTTGGAATTTCACTTATTCCCAATGGAAGCGCAATCCTAACTTCCATAGTGTTAGACTTACATGAATAGATTAACTCTTGTCTTGCTTAAAAGTTTAGGTAAACATTTGCGAGAATGTCGTTGGGATATAGCATCCGCAGTCGAGCTCAGTTTTTACTACTTAGTCAGCTAAAACTGCCTTGTTAGGAACATGGGAAGAGCGTAAATCCAGGAGACATAGAGAAGCGAGTGGGGGAATGCCGTCTTGTAATTTAGATAAGTGCATAGTTATAATTTTTTATTTAAGAGTTAGGGACTCTGTATTTTTGAATTTTGAAAGTACGTTTTCCAATGTAGAGAATTAATAATTAAAAAAAATGTTTATCTGTAGCGTAAAAGTGAATTTCCGGTTCTCAACATTTTCCCGGTCTATTTTTGACTTATTTCCGTGTTTTAGAAACCAAAATTTCGGTTAGAATCAGTTCCTGCAAATTTATTAATTTTTTCCTTGGAAATTCAATTATCATTTCCGTGTATTAACTGCCGCCCGCCTTAGTTTTGTCTCGACCAATATAGGAGTTTGAAGGCTGATATTTCTTAGAACATGATTTCAGAACTTGGCGGTCATTTGCAAATAAATGCTTACCAGCATACGCCCAGCTTCTGGCGCAAAGAGCAAGTAATACGAGAGTAAACAACTGAGAAAACACGAATGTTGATTAAGTGAATAATTAATAACATCAATGTATTCCTGTAAGTTGGCAGTTTGGTTGGATGAATTTGTAAAAGATTTTCCTCTAAATACCAGCGGAGTCCCATGTTTGGAAATACTGTTACTGTTTATTGTAAAGAAAGTTCAGGATGTGACTGCAGTTGCCCAGGAAAATGAGATATCTGATGCAAAAAAATTAATTTCCTGGATATAAAAAGCCGCATACATTTCCATTGGGATGTTCTTTATAAGGTGTCGATAGTGTAAAAAATATATGTTCCGGGTAGTCTCATGAAAAAATTTAAAATAAACCTCCGCTTCCCAAAACAGTCTCTTTTTAAGGTTTACAATTTGATCACAATGAGAGATTCTCTGCCACTGACTCATTAAAGGTATTCAGGCCGCTCTCGTTCTTGAGTACACAGTTTGATCATGCCACGGTACGACTTTTATTGAGAAAAACAGGCAAGGCATTTTAGGAGCTTTTTTTTCAAAAATTAAAGAGTTGAGTTGTTGGAGCTAAAATAACCCACACAACTTCATAAGAAAATTGAACTCGTTCACAAGGGCGGATTAGGCGATTCACATTCAAACCTATGGCTCCCTCTGAGTCTTCATTTGTTTTTTGCCTGATGACCTTCCAGTCTCTCTTTAATCCAATAAAAGTATGCCATGCTCATGCGCTGTTCAAAACCAGGAGCAAACGCAGCTTCGCAGATTCCAAATCTCCTACTCTCCCCTAGCAGAATTGCTAAAAGGCTTCGCACTTGAATCGCCTAACGTGAGATAACGTTTCAGACGTGACTTCCTCACTTTCGCAGATCAGGCGGGAAACTGTGAATTTGCTCAATTGCTAAGAGTTGGTCTGAGTAACTTTATTGCAAGCATAAAAATTATACGGAACAGAAAAGTTAATAATGCGAGATTCTTTTTTTTGTTAAGGAAGAGGAAAGGAAAATTGAACAACAATTCCATTTCATTTTTGGTTCATTGTCTTCGTCGAAGCTGCTAAACTGGTCGTGAATATCCTTCGGCCGTTCACAATTTTTTAGTCTACGGAGGCAAAAAAATGTATAAAAGGTCGCGGGAGTGGGCGTGTGCCATCTTATGGACCTTATCTTTTTATGAATTAACCCAATATATGACATACGTTTTTAATTTGACACTGAGTTGAGGTAAGGAATAATATCTTTCGCGTTAATGAAGGGTCGGCAGACGTCTCTTTTAGCTTGGTTTAAATGGTATAATACAAAATTTTCCCATTTTCCCAAAGCAAAGTAATAGGATTTTACCGTCTCAGCTTGGAAGTGGATTATCATTCCAAGAGTCAGATATTTATTAATTTTTTTTATTACAAGTTGGTCTTATTTTACTCAAACCCTCTTAAATCGTGTAGATTTTCAATTTCAGGTGTTTCTGAACGTATTTGGGCTTTTAGTAAATATTCATTCCACGGGTATTGTCAGTTTGGAGTGTTACTTGGGCGATTTCTGGCATTTTTCTAGCGTTATCTAAACCCTTATCATAAAGGCCATCAAGAATTTTCCATAACATGTCCATAGTTTTCTTTTCTTCAAATACTCGAATTCAATTGTTCAAAATCGCAAAGAGGAGAGTTTCCTTTCAAGGAGTTGAGATGTAAATTAGTTTTATATCAGGTACATATACAAACCCATTAGTAAACTAATTAGTCATGCCCGTTTTACCGATAAGACCCAAATGATATTTTAAATCCAATGTGTCACTAGATGAGCATTACATGATGTTCTCCAAATTCCCAGCTCATTAAACTTATGGATAAACAAGATTAAGCTCTCACTTCTTGATTCACGTCAGATCCGTTACTATCCGTCCAATATTGAATTTAAAAATGCATAAATAGTTCTATCATCACCATTTAAGAAATGAACTTTGTATCCTAAAGTGGATTGCCGGCTGAGCTATGATTCCTATTCCCAGTGCCCAATCCGTGATTAATATCCTACCGGAGGTGTATGCAGCCGTTACTGGTAGGTCCAATTTAAATATTGTAATATTGAACCTTAAATATGTTTTGAGAATCGGAAATTTTGGAATTACCCAAGTTTAAGAGAAGAAGTTTAAGATTTTTTTTGGAATCAAGAACAAATTCGGCAACGTCAAAGAATTCACTGTACAAGATCTTTTTTATGACAAGTTCACTATATACATTTAGTGCCATTCTCTATATTTCAGCTGCACTCGGGGGATTATCATTTGGGATCGTCATCTCCTTCCCATCTCCTGCTCTTCCTTCTATGGAGGCGGATCCGAATTTTGCGGGTATCACTAATGAAAATGTTTCCTGGATGGCTTCAATGGCACCCGTATTCAAAGCGTACACTTTTAATACTTTCCCGGTAATTTTTTAAAACTCTATACTTTGTATTTGTCCAGTTGGCCGCGCTCATTGCAACGCCATTCATTGGAGCAGGCGTTAATTGGTTTCCGCGTAAAACTGGCATGTACGTCCTGTCAGTACTGCTCGTAGTTGGATGGTTATTAATTTCCTTTGCCAATGGGGTTTTAATGGTATACGCTGGAAGATTCTTCACGGGCTTCGCCATTGGTGGATATTCAATGATTCCCATTATATTCATTAACGAAACGGCTTCAGAGGCACTCCGCGGACGACTTGCTTCGCTCCATTTAATTGCCGTTCATACCGGAATCTTACTACCATACCTCATAGGCCCATTTCTTGGATACAAATGGCATGCCTTGTCCCTCTGCCCTATCCCAATCTTGATGGTCGTCATGCTGACTTTTGTCCCAGAGTCGCCAAGGTACCTTTTGTCTAAAGGGCACACCGACAAAGCATTTGATTCTCTTCGATGGCTCAGAGGAGGTAAATCTGATGCCGAAATCAAAAATGAACTTGCACTGGTAAGTACCAAGTGTTAACATGAATCCAAGGTACATAATTAACGCATCCTAACAAAGCTAACTTTGTCCAAATCTCACTCCATTTTTAAGCTCAAGTCTTTTCAAAATATTTGTTTCAAATTTTGCAAAAATTAAATTTGTATTCATTTCTTTTTTTAAATAAAAAAATTTTCTATTAGAGATTACTCTGCCAAAATTCAGATTAAAATTAAGTTCCTTCCAGAATTTTTTCATTAAATCAAGCTTGATAAATTTTTCCTTTTATGAACCTGAACTTTTTAGGACGTTAGTTCCTTCCATGTAGATTAATTTACAATTCCCCTTGGTCTGTTAAGATTAATGTTGTTTTTATTCACTTTTAGATTGGAACGCATTTAGAGGGTATTCAGCTTGCTGACGTGCCACTGGGAACACTGTTACGTGATCCTAGAATTGTGAAACCAACTGCCATTTGTATTTGCCTTATGCTCCTCCAAGCTATGACGGGGATTGATGCCATTTTAAGTTTCAAGTATCAAATCTTTGTGGCAAGCGGGTCAAGCGTGGGTCCAAACTTGGGATCCATTATTGTCGGTGCCGTTCAAGTCGTGGCGGTGCTGGTAGCGGGAAGTCTAATGGACAGATTCGGACGACGGCGTCTTTTGTTGATTTCCGAAGCCATTGCGGCCATCTCCCTCTTTTTTATGGGATTGAGTTTTTATCTTTTGGAAAATGGGGCTGCCATTAGCAGGATGATTGGATGGCTCCCTCTATTGAGTTTGGTGGTTTTTGAAATTGGGTTCTCCTTGGGGATTGGACCCATCCCTTGGATTTATTTGGAAATTTTGCCGTCTCATCTGATTGGTCAGTGCCTTTCCACTTTTAGAGTATCACTTGAAAAATATTCACACCCTAAGCTATTCTGACTCTTGTGACAGGACTAATTTCCGGGATGGCTGTGGCAACACACTGGGCAGCCGTTTTCCTGGTGACACAATTCTTCACCACCGTCCAAGAAGCAATTGGTGGGGATGGGTGCTTCTGGGGATTTGCTGGTTTCGCAGCCCTAGGTTGGCTCTTTGTTTTCTTCTTTGTTGGAGAAACAAAGGGAAAAACTCTTGAAGAACTTCATCAGCGATATGGATCAAAAAAGAATCCGGCATAAATTTTACATGATGTTTGTTGATTTTCTACATCATCGTTTCTTTTAAAGTTATCCCCCCGCCCAATTGACAGACTTTCTTTTTAATTATTTTCATAGATTCTTAAATATGGAGCATAAACGAAAAGGAAAAAGGCAACATTTTTCTTTGGATTAATTAGTCACACGCATCAAAGCCAACCCAATTTGAACTGCTTTCTCCACTGTACAAGACGTGATTGTAATAGCCGAATGATTTTAGTAGCCCAATTTATTTTGACATTCTACTTTCAAAACACGAATGAAATGCAAAAATCAAATCACAGTGAAAGCAATGTGAACTTGGACTAGTTCCCCAATTCCTTTAATGCCAACTTTCGACATGCAAATAATCGATTGATCGAGTTGTGTTCTCTTCCCTTTCCTTCTCTTTTGGATCCAACTCTCATTCTTAATGTTTTCCATCCACCCACCTTCACAAACCGGAAAACGAGTTAGAAATTCTGGAGAAAGGGTGAAATTGATGCTATAATTTAGCTAGGTCTGAAAATACACAGTTTCATGGAGTTCACCAACGCCCCACCTCAGGGAACTTGAATTATAGCATTTGCATTTCTGAATATATAAAAAAGCAGTTTAAAAAAAAACAGAAAATTAGATAAATTACGCACGTCTTAAAAAAATCGTTAAGAGTATACATTATTTTAATTTTTAAAACAGATTACATAAAAGTTATGACTACGTGCGAATTCTTAAACGTTTAGTTTTAAATTTTGATTTGGAGTGGAGGGTAGCCTTGAAGTGAGGTGGTTTTTGTTTCATTTTTATAATCAGCAAAATTATAAAGTCAACTTCAATAGTATTTAACGTTGTGTGCTGAAGTACGTGGTACAAATACTCAATCTGGCTCTGCCGAATTATTATAAAAAAAAATATCTTAATATGGGAAGCTTAGAAAAATTTTGGCAACTTTGGCGTCTCCCAGTTTTCGTGTACCAAAAAATTTCATACGAAAAACTGAAAAGCTCTCAAAAATTTACAAAACCGTTACAAGGGACATTTTTTTCCAAGACCCACATTAAGAGCTTTGTGCAATTTAAATTTAAATTTTCGTGGATTGTGCAATCAATTCTTAGCTTACAAGTTCCTATTCGAGAAATACTCAAGAAGGCATCATTCTATATTATGTATTAACCGGGACGTCATATGAACTTCCATGCCAAATTTATCTATTTTAAAATGCGCAAAGGAATGAGACTTGAAAGAAACCAGAAAGAAAATTGGCTATTTTATTTTGGAAGACCCAAATGTACCCAAGCTTAGCAGATAAGTTTGAAGTAGAAAATAAATACAATTTTTAAAAGGCTTAGAATAATCTGAATAGTAGCTGAAGGATAAGAAATTTCGGGTATTCCTTCCAGCGGAGAAAGTTTAACCTCAATAGCATCATCACATGCGCAAGTTCACCGAAGAGAAAGCATGAGTTTGACATGATTCGTTTCTTGGTCAGGCAGAGGAAAGGAATCCAAGGTGGTTGGGAAACATGACAGGAAGGGATTTAGGTGAATATGTTTGAATGGGCCACTCAGTCATTGAAACACATTTGATTCCGTCAACACGCCATCACCACTCTCTCCAAGATCCTGATTCCCAATTCCGTATATCATTCCGACCATGACGAAGTTCTTTATTTTTCCCAAATCCAAAATCCCTGTGCTCGAGTCTCTTTTTATCAAGAAATACAAAAATAACATTTTTTTCGTCACATCTGAATCGGATTCAGAATCCAGTGAATCCGTGAGTGATTTGAGTGATTCAGAGAGTGCTGAAGAAGAGAAGCCCAAACCACTGCCAGGGTACCCATTTCGGTATCCAGTAGTGTCACTTCACAGAAATAATTACTTCCTAACCAGCCTCATCAAAACGACGACGAAACTTTGGGACAATCCAGGAAATACCGTTCGAAAAGAAATCTCTAGAAATAAGCCTTACTACGAATCGTCTGTTTACTTCCATTCCACAGAGTTCCCAAGTAAAAGACAACTGACGCGGTCCGAACAAAGGGTGTTGGCGAAACAAATTTCAAAAAATTCCATGGAACCAAGAAAGTTTAAATTCCTCCCGCCTCGTAGGAATTCTGTTTCACCCGGAAATGGCGAATCCAAGTTTCCATTTCATCGGATTTCTGAAAGAATGGACAAGAAATGCTCAAATTATAAACTCAAGGTTGAACTTCCAATCAAGAAAGGAACTCTTA
>Ga0194135_10001574_pt1 | contig 13671 bp, 8 predicted proteins | sample LitLau_LLRF_2013_FD_134024 | JGI IMG/M metagenome (GOLD analysis project Ga0194135, IMG submission 134024) | Freshwater sediment microbial communities in response to fracking from North America - Little Laurel Run_MetaG_LLRF_2013 (version 2) | ecosystem: Environmental > Aquatic > Freshwater >...
AGACTTGTGAATGCAAACGAGATATTATACTTTAATTCAAAATATTGAGGAGAGTTCTTGGTTTAATTTTGCACGGTAAACAAACATAGGATTTAAGAAGACTCGTAACCTGCTCGGTTGCGTCATGTTAAAGATTATATGTCTTTACTACCATCATCATCTCACTACACAAGATATTTTTGCGCTCTCTGAAGCTTATAAAGAACGAGAGAACATATACGAACGAAAGACTTGGAAAACTAAAGTAGATGATAATAATATAACTTGTTTATGTTTTATTTATGTCATGTTGGGTGGTTAAACTCTCTTCTAGTCTTGTACAGAGCTTTTTCCCTCTGAACATCTATGAAAATGAGTTTGCCCATGAAAAGTTTGTCTTGGGTTAAGTTTATGAATGTGAGCTTAATTCAACATATTTTTCCTCCAGAGTTTATCATCACCATCCGTTCTTGAGAGAACTTAATTTTTCCAACGTATAGCGTGGTATAATATTGTATAGTCTTATTCAAAAGGTGCAGGACAGAGAGATATGAGGCAACAGCAGCAGCAGGATGCACACGAAAAAATGCAGTCAACTACATTCCGCAGTAAAACTGTTGTAGAATCATTCATTTATCGTTCTCATTACTAATCTGACTTTATATTATTCAGAAATATCAGAAACGTTATAGGCGTACAGGCGTCGTCGTATAAACTTTAGCTTTATCTCTACAAACAAGTTTTGTTTTTTTAAAGAAACTTTCTGAAAAATAAAGGGATGTTGATTGTAAAAGTTTAAAATAAAAATATGAAAGGAAATACGGCTGGTGAGTGTAACTTTTCTACATTCAGTAAAGATAAGAGTATTCTGCGTGAAACCATAATATTACCCAAAAATAAAAGAATACACTTGGTACTACACTGCGTACTGTATACAGCAGGGCTTGGTCGACAGTTTTTATTTGTAACACGTGATATGTGCACCAACAGTCCAAGGTTTTCGTAGTAATTTTTACCTCGGAAGTCGGCTGCTTGTAATTCAAGTTAATACTGGAATAACATGTATAGCATGATTTATTTTTGACGTATTCAGACTGTATCGTGTAGTTCTATCTTAAGAGTCAAATGAAAAACATCAGGGTGGAATCCAAATCGATATTGCGATTCGATCGATTCAACAGATAAAATGTAACACCTCCAGTTCCTGTGCAGTTTGCGTTGTGTATCTCCCTAAAGGGTTTGATGTAAAGAGAGGTGTGTCCATCCTTCCATTCAACAATATATTGAATGTTCCGAAATGTGGAGTCGGGTATATTTCGAATGAACAAATATTTTATCTCCTCTTTTATTCAGGTTTAGGTAGGCAAGTTTCAATATTATTCTGACCAACACATTTGGGGTAAGCTTAGAAAGGAAATGTATGAAAAGCACTCTGGTGGCTATATTATATACTTCTACTTGTGAGTTTAATATGCAGAAAAATATTTACGCAAAGTTTTTGATTCTGCAAGTTCCAACTTCTCAGAAACAGACTTATGCATTTCATCCATGAATGTGAACACAGCGTGTGCTATAGTTTACTCTTGCTCGAGTGAAATCGAATGAGTCCTAAAATTTTAGTTCTCAGTGGTCCCCAGCTTAGGTATTTCGGTGCTTATTATAGTTATGTGAGGAACGTATACTACGATGGTGGTGGTGGTAGCTGGTCGAGAGAGAGTGATGAGCATTTTACAAACCCACACATATACACAGAGATCGTTGCAATATTCATGGGTTTTCTCGGATGAACGCACTGTGTCATTGAATAAGTTAATGTTATGTAAGAAAAGGGCTTAGTTTGTGTGTGCATGTAGATGTTGTATGAAAAAAGTGAATGTATATGCGAAGTTCTATAAGTATGTTTCTTTTTGCCAGCAAACGCTGGGAATTTTATGAAATCATCTTGACAGACTTCCTCGGAGGAGAGCAGTGGGAAATTCACTTGGTATATTATTATTTTTAAGCCTTCCATCTCTCGTAGCAGTTTTAGATGTAAGAATTTAAAGGTGGAAGTGGTAAAACTTGGCGTTATAAAAGCAGCAAAGTAGTAAGTGTGGCAAGGAGTAAACCGAGAGCAGAGGAAAGAATAAAGCCATTAGATTCGTGCTCAGCCAAAAAACCGATGAATAAAGCATGCATGAATACTCACAGTTGCCATTGCCATTTCACTTAACCAACTGAACAACTTTGTGATGCTGTGTGGAGTGTAAAGTTTGTAGAGTTTAAGAAACATATCATTACAATGCAATAGCCGTCTTCTGTATTTCTTTTCTAAATCCGCTTACACTTCTTATTGTAGATCGAAGGAAACAACGTCATTGCGCTTTTAATATTCATGCACACTAAAAGCTGATAATGTATAAAGTATAATATATACTGCAAAATTTTACAATGAGACACATAATTTCAATCTCAATCAAGTTTAAGCCTGATTCATGAAAGTTCCTGACCAGCGATGTTGCCCCAATATTTTAATAATAATGCTGCAAAAGAATTCTGAACTCTGTTACATATACGCAGCATTACGTAGACGCACATATACACAGTGTGAAATAAGACTTAAGATAGTGAATCGTAAAGATTGAGTCTATCTACAGCGTCAGCTAGGGAAGTTGTGTTTACGGGCATATAAGTCTTATTAAGAGAAGTAGTAAAATCTGTTTGGGAGGAACATCCAGAATTTTTGGGCCTTGACATTAGTTACTACACGAAGTCTCGCAGTGTGTGGAATCGTGACTTATTCAAAGGATGAAGAAGACGTTTACTCATGTCAAAATAAAGTCAAGAGGCCTACTACTTATTTCGAAGCTAGGTATATACAGAGTTTAACACACGCACACACACATATATAAATATATCTCTCCGTGAGTTACGTGATGGCTGAGCTGAGCAGTAGGCAAAATACTTTTATGAATGATCCCTTCTTCTCGTGAAATAAAAGAGCAAGAAGCTGGAAGAGTTTGGGTTGTGTGCATACGGTATTTTGTATGCATGATCTTATTCGTGTATATATCTCCCTCGTAGAGCTGCGAAGGAAAGAACTGATTAGTTAGCTCAGAGACATGGTGATGAAGTTATAGGAGTAATAGTGAAGTGGTGGCATATAATGTCATAGTAGTAAGAAAGGAGTAAGGGCAAACTCAATAGTAAAAGTTTGTCAGATTATTATATTGTGAGATAGTTGATTCAGCAAAACTCGTCGTCGTCTTCTCGTCCTTTCCTTCTTGTGAGAGAGTAACATTTTGGTAGTAGTAACACTGAATACGTACACACACACACACACACATTCACGTATATTCAGCCGTGGTGGTGTTAACCAGTAGTGTAGTAAAATTCCTGAGGAAAAGTTATGAGTTCAGGGAGAGTCTTGATGTGACTAATGTGTAATGTAACTCAGAGTGTAATGTTCCATAATGGATGTACTGCCATCCAAGCTCCTCTCCGAAGTCCATAAATATTTTGTAGTAAAACTCTTGAAGAGAAATTCTTGAGTAAAAACTAAAAACCGGAATGTAGGTTTTTGGCAGGATATCCAATCTCATAAACTTCACACAAAATTCCTACTCCACAACACTCAAACTGGCTTGTATATATATTTATGCATGCATATCATCGTCCACACTTGGTTCATATTCCATACTATTCTGTCCTAGTAGTATCACATACCATCAACTTTCAAACTCTCTTCGCTTCTTGTTCTTCCCAGCTTTCCAGTTTTGTATCCACAAATTATCTAACGTACTCAATCTAGAAGAAATCGTCCTCAAATAATAGGGCTTCTTTGCAGCTCATAAAAGTATTGCCTTTTGAAGCACTCCTCATCGCATCCATCCATTCAACCCGAGAGAGTTCAGACTTTTGCGCTTTTGAATCAGCAAAGACGTGTGCTGTGTTGTTAGTTAGTAGTATTAGGACCTGATGATAATAATGCCCATGTAGGCACACTATAGATCGGTGCTATTATACCCACCGACACACGGTTCTTGCGATGATTACTAGCCTGTATTTTTCTAAAATAATCTCAATGAATCGGCTCTTATCATATACGGGGTGGTAGTGGTTGTGGTTTTTGTGGTAGCTCGCTGCACAATTATCATCCTCTTCGATATAATTACGTCGACGGTATGAAGCTCAATAGTTAGTTACGTACTTCCAAGATAAGATAAGGTTTTATTAGTCCCTTGCAAATAGTAACTCATCAACCAATAAATACTCTTTGACTCAGAGATAGAAACTTTTCTTTTTATCCGCTCGTGTGTAGAAATATATTCCTTTAATCCATTGTGTAGCATTTACGATACAAGAATAAACACACATAAGGGTAGGTACTTGATATTGTATAGTATTATTAGGAGTATATCTGAGAGCAAGCTGTTATCTGAATTAGAAATGCTTCTTGTTCCTCATTATTTTATGGAACCACTCGAATCGTTATGCTGTAATACGTTGAGCACTCAATGATTAAGTTAAGATTGACTGAATTCGCACTGACGAAGGTCGACTTGGCTAGACTGCAAAGTCGTATAAAATTACAGACCACTATGTAATATATGAAATAATAGCCTGAGTCGGATGTTAGTTCTCATTATTATCGATAAGAAACAAAAAGCTCGTGTAAGAATTGTTCATAAAGTCATAAAAGTATAGTAATCGCTAGTGTAGGAATAGTACTGAGATTCATTAATGAACTGCCAACAGACTTTTCTATTAAGCTATATAATTAAGTGTAGCTGGTACAATAAAGTTTGCGGATAAAAAGAAGGTACTTGATATACGAAGAATGGCTGTACTATACTGGATTGTAGTTATTATTAGAATTACACAGAATAATCAGAGACGTAAACGAGTTATGCGTAAGCAGACTTTTGCCCTGACGAAAGCACAGAGTGTATAATAAATTATGTAAAGTATATACCTACTAAGAATCTTTGTATAAGCCAGGGAATATTTCCTTTAAGTGTTGGAAAGAAATGGATGGATTATATCTTGGTAAAACAACTGAGTAATGGCTGTGAGATAGGGAAAATTGCTTTTTCTATCGAAAATCGACGCAATCCTAATTCTAGGGCGAGGGTCAGTGCAATAAGGTGTGCATATAACAAATACTACTACTACTACGCTGGGACATGTGTAGTGTGTGCACTCTGTGCACTTTATAGGTATATATAGGGTCGTAAGGTTCATGTTTTGTATCTGAGAAGCAATGGAACTGCTGTGAATGCATTAATGGCTTATATATAATAATAAATAACAGAGAAACAACTCCCTTAACACGATCTAGATAACTTAACACTGTAGAAGCTTGTAGTAACTAGCAGTAGCTATTTTTGGACTCAAGAATAATAAATAAAAAATACTCGTAGTAAATTGCTGATGCTTAGGTGGATTCATTTCGCCTCTACACTGGAGTCGTCCTAAACTCTAAGAAATTTCATAAACCAAATATCTCCAGTTTTCATTAAAGAAGAGAGTTCTTTTTAAAAGAAAGACCTCGTTAAGTTAGGGTGGTCTTCGAGCCTCTTTAAAGGGATGTGCCTTTCCAGCTTTCAACAACCATTCCATTCATCTCCGCTAAGGATATAAATCCTGCAAAATTTCAATTTTTGTGATGCATGTTTCATGCTTCCTGCTCCAAGAACCATCAACGGGCGACTGTTTCTCTGGAGTCTAAATGTCGTAAGATTGTTAGAAGATATACCTACGAGAAAGAACCTTCACAGCTGCTGCTGAAACATCAGATCAGTCACACACACATACACACATACCTTCTGCTGGCCGTCTTGAACATCTACGCGAAATCCCAAGAAACGCTTCAACATAACCTATTTCAGCTATGACCAAATTGAAAGGTTAGCAGTGTGGTTTTGGCTGCTGTAAGGGCTACTCGCATCCTTAAAATTTGCAAGGTCTATTCTTGTCTCCTTTATAAGTAGCTCGTGATGGTGCCATTGCGTGTTTCAACTTAAAAATTCGCAATACACTGTAACTTGTAACTCAACTTAAAGTAATAGGTTCTATTATGCTTCTAGTTATCCCGAATATATTCATAACAATAATAATAATAATAATGATAAGGTCCTTTCAACAATGGTCATGTACACACCTGCACATGTTCCAACTTCCAGCCATTACCACTTTTGTATAATCAAGTGTCGGTTCAGCGTTGCTCACCCCTTCATTCGTGAATGAAGATTACACTGAATTTTTAATTAAGTGTTTTATATTTAATGAATAAAGAGATAAATTTTGCATGATAATAAAAAAATCGTAGAACCGAAGAAGGAAAAGATACGTTCTGTCAGCATATCCTTCTCTCTCTCGTGTGTGTGTGTATACGTGAGTCATTTTTTCAGGTAGGTTGTTAGATGATTCAGTTCTAAAACTAAAATCAGCGTCAGATATTGTTGTGCTCCTGCTATCATTAGAAAAATGCATCCGCAAGGTGTGGAGAATTAACATTTATATTTTAATTGCCTGGCAAGGGAATTACGTGCAGCTAAATTAATTTCATGTTATTTTTTCACCATTTAAGCATAAGCTCAACAGTTGTGTAGTGAGTGTATCAGATCAAGACAGAAAAGAAGGATAAGACTTGAATTCTTTTCAATAGGCGGAGATCCCTAATGTCCGTCAGATATCAACCCAACCAAAAATTATCATTAATACACACAGACTCTATAATAGACTACTACATGGGTAACAGGATGCAAAGAGAGATTCGTATGCATAACGTTATTACATAAAAGTTGTGTGTGTGCGGTTATTACAATTTACAATTACAGTCAGAGAGTGTCAGCTCAGAGAAATGCGCAAGGTAGGAAAATATGGAAATTCCACAGTTAGCCACTTTTGTTTCATGCTTAGCAAAATGATTTATGTAATGTATACGCATGCTATCAGCCGGATGCCAAAACCTCAACTTATTTCAACTTATTATAAAAGGCCAGTCACTCAGCCAGATATTTCCGAGTTTTGAACAATCGCTCAAGCCAAGGTGTTGCGAAGAAAATATTACAATATTACAAATTACAATCTAATTTTGTCGAAGACTTTTATATAATGAGCAGCATTCAGTTTATTGCATTTAGTGTAATTGAAGTAGTTAACTATTTATGGCTAACTTTCACACGTCACACTCTTGACTCGTTGAGTCATCATCATCTCAGGATTTTAAGAAATCAGCCTTCTAGCAATTTACTTTCTGACGACTGGAGGCTCTTTCAAATAATTATTGTGTTGTAATTAAATTCTCTATTTGGCTATCCCATTAAATCTCTCTCAACGGTTCCAGTTGAGTATCTTCGAAAATTCTATATTATTACGACTGTAGGTAGAATAAGTTTGGAGATGCGACAGTGTGCTTATGTGCGGTGCATACGGATTTAAAAGGGCCGGAAAAGTGTACTTTTGCGAGAGCAGTGTAAGTTGAATTCGGAATTCCTGTACAGAAGTAGAAGGGTATTATTTTGCTCAAGTGAAGTATGAAAAGTGCTCATTAAAAGTGCAAACGTAAAATAACAATCTACTCGTGCACTGCAGTTTATTAAGTTCAATAAAACTTCTCATTAACTCTTTGCACATTTAGCAAAACTACAACCCATAACTATATAATACTTTAGGAGGTTTATCGTTCCTTTCTCTCTTTGACTTGCAAGGTCATCATCTCATTTATCCGTGCGGCTTATTTCGCTGAGATTATGGGTTCTTTATGGACTCTTTTTGAGTATCTCTCTTCCTCCCTGTCTAGTCATCCTTATTGTAACTTTAACATGTAATTAAAAGTCCTAACGCCAAAAGTAACTGCACAGTTTAAACATATATACCCATGCATTCGAATTGCTTAACAGTACTACGCAGTCAAAAGACGAAACATAGTTTCCTATATGGTTCATAAAATGAGCAGACATTCAAATTACCCATCCGTACATTATATCTCAAGTATGGAAAGAGAGACAGGTTCTTCATCCGCTTTCAAACTTTGCACACACAGCTACAAGCTGTATAATCAATTGACCGGCTTGTCTGGTGGTGAAGAATTTTTGCGCTGTAAAAGTACCTTATTATTATCACAGCTTCCTATGCACTCTACGGGGAGTTTACTTATCACAAGATATCTCCGTATATTTTGCTTTTCATATGTCTTTGCGTTGAATAAATTGCAAGCTACTTGAATAAATTGACTTTCATAGCTCTCCTGCATGTTTTTACACGGAAACTCTACTGTTTGTTTCATCTTTCTTCATACTTGCACTCGTGGTGCTTCATCGTTATCCTTTTCATCTTCTCAACTTTCAAGTGGTAAACATCAGAATATGATTGAAAGTAACGTTTTTTATTCCCAACCACGTTAATCTATTGAGTAAACGAAATTAAAGAACATGTATCACCATTTCGAATTCTTTTCGGAGTTTTTCACTCGTGAAATTGTACAATAACATATATTCCATAATACATTTGCCTTTTGAGCTTCAGAGAAGAGGCATTGAAGTACAATACCCACAGAGTATTACTTCAGAGAAAGGAATTGAGAAACAAAAAATATATATGTGTATTTACGTCCTTATTCTTCACACCCAAGAGACAGACAAACACATTTTAAAAGTAAGCTACATATTAACTGTTAATGTTAAGCATAAATGGTGTAGAGTACAGTTAGTCCAATAAAGTCCTGCACAGAATAAAATTAATCCCCAAAATGACTATAGAGAAGACGGTCTTTAAGCTTGTTGTGGTCTAATATGCTGTGAATCCGAAATGCGAATGGAACTAACTAAGCAAAAACTTGCTATACATTTTTATTGTCGCATAAACTGTGTCGCATGTACTTTTTAAGGATTATTAAGAATAAAAAGACTGTGAGTCAAGTTCATTTCCCTGAAATTACTCCCTAGATAACTTCAAAGTTATTTGGTACTTTTTTGTTCGTTTTCTGTTCCTATTTTAAAGCTTAGACATATATTTATGTTTTGACTAGGCATACTCGTTGCATGATGAGAATCCAATGCAACCTCGATACATAATACAAGAAGTCAAAAACTGTAACTTGGTCTGCTTTCTTATGGTCTTCGCAGAAGTTTTTACAATTACTGACTTCTGGGAAAACTAACGTTGGAGCATTCATTCTGTAAATTTTGATTTCAAGAGAGTTGCATATATTAGACATAATCCATTCAAGACAAGAAAAACAAAGAACCCGGCAAGTACAACTAGTTAAAGAAGTATGAGAGATAACGTAAAAAAGCTCATTCAAAGTAAAACTGGAGCGTATAGGTAATAGTAATGATGATAAGTGGAATCCATCATATTTTTATCAAATCAGAGTACGCGATGCTCTTTTTGAATATTAAAACATAATAAAATTGTTATACGCATTGCTGGAAAAAGTTCTTAGGATTGGACTTGATAAAGCACCAAAAGTTTCTTCAATTGTTTGTACGTATTGTAATCGTAATAGGAGGCCTTCAAGATTTTGTCAAATTAGCTGACAGTCGGAAGACGATGGAAGCAAAAAAGGCATCAAGTTTTTGATGAGATAATAGCTGAAACGCTTTAAGTCAGTATAGTAGTCAGTTAGACCACCCAAAGTTGTCAACACATCTGAGAAAGACATGCATACACACATATGATGTAGAAAGGATCATGATGGAAAGAAACATCAATTTATTATTTGTGTAAGAATCGAGTTTTTGTTAATGCAAGCGAGCAAATACAAACAAGAGATGTTAAGATTCTCTACACATCTTCAGAGAAAAGTATCTAAAGTATTTGTCTCTTGTTTGCTTTACATACATTCTTTTTGCTCCGTTGAGATGCCCTGTCATCGACACCCAAAGTATTATAATACGCTTGCTACAAAGGACACTTTTTTCTGATAATAAAATATAATATTGACATCTGCATAGTTCTACTAAAGATGCAAGAAACGCTGAGGTTCGTATATTATGCCTTTGCATCCCACAACCACCGTGAGACTAGAAGTAAAAGTATTGAGTTTCATGTGCGACCAGAAAATCTTGAATTCGATTTGTGAAGTAATTCCATCTGACGTTCAACCCTAATTGCTACTTGTCTTGAGAACTTTATTTTTTTAATCAACGAAGACGTTATTATAATGCATAACACATGAAGTAAAAGTTATGCACATAATATATATGTGTAATGGTGACTGAATGTTTTACATTGAGTGAGCTTTGATTAATTGTTTTCTGTAACACTGCCGATAGAATCGACCACGACCAAATTGAGAAATGTGTGTGCTTTCAGGAAACTCATGAAGATCATGGCGTACATAGTAATACGTATACGGAGACTTGTGAATTTAATTTGGATCTTACGCTAGAGTGGCGCATGATAAGTTCATAGAAGATATATATTATAAAGGTATACATGTGTGTTTTCTATACGGTCGTTAGATAATAAGAATCCGAGTCTTTTTGCTTCTGATTGAGACAGGAGGAAAAGGAGATTGGCAAATTGGCACTGTTACCGCAGCACATATTTTATCCCGAAGTAAGTACACACCGAAAATAAGATTCATTCTGACTTCAACCCCGAGAACCTCCTTTACTTTCAACAAATTTTTCTTGTCGTTTCGCCTCGCCATTTTACAAGCATCCACACTCCCACTTTACTTCCTACTACCACACCACACTTACTCAACTGCCATTACTTCAACCAAATCATTTGAAAAAGTAAACCAACCAAATCAAATCACACACCGCCTGTTTTCACGAATCTGTCTCTTCTCAAAGAGTCTATAGCTCTCTTTTATTTAACTTCTTCATGACACAATGAATTCATCTTTAGGTTCCTTCGTGTCCGCCTTTTCCAAGTTAATTTTGAAATCTGATATGAAATATTTGAAATGGATTCTTCTTACCGTCCTTCTTTGCATTCCGATAGGAACTAATGAAATTCCTCGCTACTGTTGCTTCTTGAGGCAAACCTATTCTTCGTAATTCTTTCATTCATCCTGAATTCCATAACACAGAGTTACCGACTATATAAACAGTCGAGTTAGTGCAATTATGTGCTACTCTGTTGTACCTTATTGTTCTGAGTAATAATCGTTGATTGATCCTGTTAAACCAAGACGGAGCAGCTATGAAATCATCCATCTGGCAATTATGGTCACCGTTTGGCATTACTTATCAAGCCAGGAATAGTTGCAGTAGCAGAGAGCCCTGCTCATTCACATGACACACGATCGAAATGACCTTTCTCCTCAAACCGTCTCTTCTCGATCGATTTTGCTGGCTGCGAGAAAGAAAAGTCTTCTTACCTGCCTAATCTTTCTACAAGATTCTTTACCGAAGGTCTATATCTATACAATTTTCTTTCCATGGTCTTCTAATGTGTGCTGGTTCTTATCCACCTTTGATACAGAAAAGATAGCCTGTATAGCAATCTATAGGTCTCAGAATTAAATGTGTACTTATGTGACCTCTCTATGAAGGCAAATCTCAGAAGCAGGCCAATATGGCCTCAATTTCACAAATTCTCGCCAGTGTTTCAGATACGAAAGACTTACTTAGACCAAGACACTTTATCCGGATTCCCTTCCATCCAAATATATTACCTTAGATGCACGAAGCAGAAAAAGAAAAAAGTTGTGTGCAAATATAACCTTACGAAAGAAATACACATGTACCTATAGTACACAACTGCATAGAACCCTTTTACCCAATAAGTGGTTGTCAAATGCACACTCACGGACATAACGACTTCTATTTATTTTCCTTAAAGATATGAACCTCTTTAGATTGTTCCATCAAGTAAATAAGAATAGAAGCTCATTCTGACTTATGCTAGTATTACTCATCTCTTTTTAGCTAAGTAGCTCCGAAGAACAAAAACGCATTCAGTACGTATATTCTCAAGACAAGGAATTGGTAGCATTCAAAAGGACGAAATGGAGCGTGTTTGCTTTGTAATGTTATCATTTGTAACTATTCTAGCACATCTCAGTTCGCTTTCGAAAAAATAACAACGGGTGTCGCAGTGTAAATAGGAAAAGTCTTTTTTAGAAATTCGCAAGAAACGTCAAAAATTCGAAATGAAACAGTTTTCAAGATTGTAAATACACAGATGCAGGAAAGCCGACCAAATACAGTTAATTTTGTGCGCTATTGTATCAAATACTTGAAGATTCAGATATTAGTAGAGATTTATACGCTAGTATGCGTAAGATTTTGATAGTTGAGTATGAAAAGATGAGTCGAAGGAAGAAGAGCAAGCAGGAGTCTATATACATACATGCATAATATATTATGGTACTGGTTGCTCCAGCCTCTTGCTTGCCATGATGTAACAACATCATCATCCATGCCAAAATTATCAAAGGCAAAGAAAATTGCAAATTACAAATTGCCATTCTTGATTTTTACATTCTTCTACATCATTATCATCATCATGAATGAGTCTTCTCATTCACTCTTTTCATGGTGTATTCTAATGTTCTCCGTGTCGTGGCTAAGCTGGTTTCTATAAAAGAAAATTCTAAAGTTTCTCTTGTGTATACAAAACCATGTACAGATTTTATGGCTCCGTACAAGTCAAAATGTTATATAAAGATTGTGGAGGATTGTAATTTGAAAGTCGTGAATGAACCGACGTCATACTCGAGGGAATATATGTACGATACAAAGTAGGTACCTAATATACACTATACCACCTCTCATCTAGTATCACTAACATACACCTACACATCATCATACACTTTTCTTGCTAGCCGTAAGCTTTTCTGTAAAAGTAACTTACATTATTTCTTACGATATTGTTCCAAACTTAATGTAGAAATGTTCCTTTGATCACGATAATGATCATCATCATTGTGTGCCAATCGCCGACCACGAACAACCATCATTTCTAAGATTCTCAACCTCACATTCAACATTCAATAAAATCCGAGCACGAATGAAGACTGAATCAATGACTGAGCTTATACGTTACCATACAAGATGAAATAATACAGACGATGAGCAGGTATATATACAGAATGATCTTCTGTATACTTCCAAAGAAATCAGAAAATAACCAATAACCACATCATCATAACATCGTGATCAAAGAGAAGCATTTAGGATTTATTTGAGCTCTAAAGTATTCTTTTCAAATTATGAATTGTAATGAGTAAAAGCAAATGTCCTGAGATCTTCTTCAAAGTACTTTATGCAAAGATGTCAAATGAATTTCTAATGAATCTTCAAGTTCGCTGTGTTGTGACAAGTCAAGTCAAAGTAGTTAAACTGTCTATATATCTCTCAGTTATTGCTAATTGAGCATTCTTTCATTTTATTGGAATAAAAGACAAAAAATCAATGTTGCCTGAAAATTTTGATGAAATTTCTTAAGCATCCTTAATACTTAAAGCTATACGTACTAATTTTGAATGGAATGGAATTTCGAACTTTCACGTGCTATACATATTTTAAACTTACACTTTTCTGTACTATAGTTTAAGTAGAGATATTTTTGTTTTTGCCACATCTCATAGATATAGCAAAGAGGATGTCGTATTCCATGCATACGCCATATGCACATCCTACAAACTTGGTTACTAGCTATAAATCCCGTATCAAAGTTATATATTATTTATATATGCTACCTCGATCTTCTCTTCTAAAATTTGAACTAGAGGTGTGTGTATATAGA
>Ga0194135_10001575_pt1 | contig 13668 bp, 10 predicted proteins | sample LitLau_LLRF_2013_FD_134024 | JGI IMG/M metagenome (GOLD analysis project Ga0194135, IMG submission 134024) | Freshwater sediment microbial communities in response to fracking from North America - Little Laurel Run_MetaG_LLRF_2013 (version 2) | ecosystem: Environmental > Aquatic > Freshwater >...
AGATTTATGAACGCGTCACAGACAAGTAGAAAAGTTCTTTCTGCAGATTTAACCTTAACCGTTTCATCCTACAAACTTATCCTTTACAAAACAACAAACTTCTTTTTATTCTCCGACGACGACGACACCTTCTCTCTCCGTGCATTTATCTCCAACCTTCAGCATCAGCATTAAATTCATCCCCTTATATGTACATGCATGAGAGATAAGCGTATATTCTATATCATTCCGACTTCCACGATATGTATACAAGCTTAGTCATCATCACCACCGTTGAAGCAGTTCCACACGGTTCATAATACCCTTGCATTATTAACCCTAGCCTGACTTCAAAAATTGTGTGAAAAGGGGAATATCTTTGATCTCCTAGAGCCTCACGTCACCGTTCCATATGTCTCTCACATATAAATATAGTAGTCTCATTCACTGAAAAAGCAGGTTGAACTCTTTGCTTACGTCGCGAGGAGCTTCATAGAATCACAAGCTTATCCGGAGTTGAATGAAGTATTATTAAGCTAGGGATGTCAGAGACGCATCATCATCGTCCATGAAAGTGTGTAGTAGAATTGGAGCACATGGAATGGAATACTTGAGAATGCAATTATAAAAGATTTATGACGTGGTGTAGGGCCGATCGTCGAACTCTTTGTCGATGAAGATGTGGATTTTGTGTGTGTGTGTATGTTCTCAATACACAGAGTGGAAGTCTAAGTTCCTCTCTGCTTCCTTCCTGACTCCAATCCAAAGTCACTTCATATCCCTACCTATACACAGACTATATATATATATATATATATATATATATATATATAGAGTGTGGGGAAAGTAGAAAGTAGCCAAGCTTCTTCGCTGTATGGAATGGGGAGGCTTTCTTTTCAGTACAAGGAACAAGGAATATTTTTACTGCATAACAGATCTCTCTGGTCGGGAGCGAAGAAGAATTTAGATGTCTCAGGAGTGTAAGGCGTGGGTATTACTTAAATGTATGTGAAATAGAGAGAGAGAAAGAAAGTACGACCAAGTGTGTGTGTACCGGTCGTGTGTGGTGGAATAGTTTATATAAATGTAAGTCTCACTTGAACGTGATTCTTCCTCCGATCCACGTTTGATTGAGAAAGGGAAAAAGTGGCTCGTTCACTTCGTGATCCGAATATTTCACACTGACTTACGCTCTGCATCATCTCCTTTCACGCCCGCCGCCCTTCTTACCTATGGGACCTTTCCAACACTTTCTTCAGTCGAAAAACATATGCCAATTTCCACCTACCATCCTTCTGTCTGCCTTCTTACTCCTTTCTCCATCATGCATGTGACTACCGTATTCTCAAGATTAGCCTTGTTCTTCTTGCCCAACCAACTCCTTTTTATTCCCTTCCATCATTATCCTTACATGTGTATACTCCTCATAAACATCAACCTGCCACACAGCACACACTTTGGCTCTTCATCCTCTGTTCCCTTCAGTCGAAAACTTCTTTTATACGCACAATAACCTCAGCACTAGTCAGCACCTTTACCATCAACTGGTAGTGTGTAGCAGCTTATTGGCATCTGCAGTGTCCGCATGTGTGTGCGTATATGCGTGTTCTTTGACTCACTTGACAAATACCAATCAAGACACACAGACCTGCCTATATAAGGCTTGTAGTCATTTGCACCGTTTTTGGGCGACAAATCATGGAAAGCTAGCTACTACACTAGCTACTAAACTACTACCAATAAATCTCTAAAGTATAGAAAACTAAGCGGAGTCAATTTTGCGAGGAGAGAGAAAGCCGTCCAAAGTTAGAAAGGAGAAAGTCAACGTGGAGCTAGAACTGCTGCGGAAGACGAAGCTCTCTTGGTTGAAGAAGATGAATTGAAGATAGATTGAAAATAAATTCTGTGCGAGGAAGTTGCGGCGGTGGTGGTGGTGGAGGATGAAGGTAATAATGGGAATAAGGAAAGTGCGGATTTATCCGCAGATATTCAGAGATGAGGTCTTCTTGTGTGTTATATTGCGTCGTTGGTGTTGTATAAAAGTTGGAAGGAAGGAAGAAAGGCAGGTGTAAATGGGTCGATGTTGTTGGTGCCCGGTGGGGAATCAAAGAAGCCAAAGGACGAGGCAGTTACTCTTCCGGTAGGCCACATAAATTGAAATAAATTGTTCCCTTCCCTAATCATTGGGGATGCATTCGGAAAACAAAACGGCTTCTTAGGAAACATTTATTGGATTCATTTCCACATCTCCTTCGAGTGGCCCATACCTCCGTCGTCCGTATACACTCACTCCACCGCATACGAGTAGGCAACTTAACCAACCAAACAATTCGGACAAAATACTTCCTGACTTCACCTTTCCACTTCCACTCCTCCACCACTCAATCCCACGACTACTTTGCCACATTCTTTCCTATCACAAATATATAAAGATACTTCCATACTTCGCATTCCCACACATTCATTTCCCTTATGCTTTCTCCAAAATGCATTCTTTAGGCGGCTAAGATTATTATTGCTCGCCCAAAATACTCAACATTCTCTCAAAGTCTCTCTCAATGCTTTTGCTGCTGCGGAAAAGAAACACTCACACATTCTTCTAACATTTCTTTAATTCCAAGAGAGTAGAAAAAAGGCTGCACTATAAGAAACAACCCACAAGGGCAGTTCTCAGATCACGCGTGCTGGCCTTAATAATTTATTGCTATTTAAAATACTGCTGCCTCTCTCCTGATTATTATTGCACCTACAAGGAAGGAGTTACACAAAAATTATTAGACATTTTACAAGTAGCCGTCGTTTTATTATAATGACTGTAATATACATTCCTCCGTGAGTAATCATGAATTGTAGGAGCTGCAATAGACATAAATATGCTTTGGGATTACGTAGGAACTGCATTTATACATTTGAGTATACACGCGAGAGTGAGTGAAAGTCCTTTGAGCTCAAGACTTTCTTCTTTCTTCCTGTGGATCGTTTTTGATAATGTCTTAATTCGTATTCTTTCCGTCTCTCAATGTTGTACATGTTTCTCATTTAGTCCACGAGATTTATTATTATGCTGGGCTCTGTTATGGTTTCCCACAAGGAAGCCAAAATGCTTTCACTCTGTGTGTGTATGTGTCACACGAGTGGTACGCACTCATAAAGGAAACCACATGGACTTTGACAAGGAACGTGATAGCCTCGCGTACACTTTTCATCAGCCGTCACACACACACACTCACGTATACCTGATATGGCATATTATATATATTATATATATGTATATGGTTGTGGTTCCCGGGATGGTTTCTGGTCACTGCTTTAACGGCAACCTCCAAGTCCATTAGGGAAAGGTGTGTAGAGTGCAAAAAAACCTTAGAATGAATAAGCTTAGAGCGAAGGCTTTCACTCACAGGAGTATTACGAGGAAGGTGTTATGTATATGCCTGACATTAATTTATCTGTACAAGGAAGAAAGGGCAGGGAGTCCGTACGCACCCGAGAAACAGATGATGAAATATGTAGGCCATTCTCGAAACAAAGCTCCATACACAGAAGTAAATCGTTTTTATAGGCGTGAAGGAACAAAAGTGAAGGAACGACGTCTGGAGAAAGGAGAAAGTGGGTTGAAGGTTGTGTCACTAGTTATCTAAGACTGACAGGGAAATGTCAGCGTGAAGACAATGAAGAGAATGTAATGGGACTTTCTCCTCTACGTTTTCATCCACAAGAATTCTTCAAACAAGAATACCAAATTGCTCCCACATACACACACTCGCACACAAAGACCTAGAACACCGTCTTTGTCAAGTAAGTCACAAGTGGAAATCTTCTTCTGTAGAACTCACCCCAGATGAACGTGGTGTGGACTAAACGTATAAACGCGTATTTGGTGGCACAAACGGTACAACATTCTTGAAACTGCTTCTTAAGCTTAAGTAAGGGAGTGGGGACGGGTTTTATAAACTCTTTGTGCCTCTGTATCGTCGTCTGTGATGATTCATGACTCGCTCATCATATTAAAGAAAGAGGAGGACACTTCATAGGAAAATCGATACTTCATTTGGTCAACACATTTTTCATCCTTCACTACATCTTTACGATAGGAGGCATGAAGAACATTTATTATAACCCGGTCTACTTATTCTAACAACCGTTCCCTCAATCCCTAATCATTCTCATGCTCATATACTGTACATATACTGGTTGTACGTGTGTATATATATAATGTATATATCTTTGTATAGCGAGCTATTATTAATCTAGACCGACTATAGTACGAATATTTCTCTTGGAGAGCAGCGGTTTAGACGACGGAAATGCTACACTATACACTTTGTCGTTGGGCGAATATTATTATTATGCGAGTTTAAGGAACACACACGGAAGAATGTCATCCTCACAAACAGAGAGAGAGAGAGAGAGTTTAAGAAGGAGGCGAGTCCATAAGTGATGATGACATTTCAGGTCGATGATATTTTTTATATTCCACACTAAAGAATGATTTCTAGCCATCGTCTTTTTTATATTCCAAGCTGCATTTTGCGCATTTATTGATCCTAAATGATTCCCTTGTGACGAGTGCGAGCACTGACTGACTATCACTTTTATTCACGAGGCACTTTCCTCATAATTCCAATATCATCAGAATATAAGAACTCTGTTGGTGTTCCTCCAGGAGAGCTCAGGTAATTAATTTCAGATTACAAAAGCTCTCGTCCTTTCATCGAATTTTTTCCTTTCTCTAAAGACCCTCTCACTCTCTTTCTACTCTCTCTCCCTTTACAATAAGATGAGAAAGTGATGAATATGAAAAATTGCATTGTGTTCTTGTGTAGATGGGTGGTGGCATTATTTCCTTATACTTGTATTTCAAGACCGTGTCTCTCTCTCGCCGCGTGTGCAACTACACTCCATTATTACTCTTTTAATATTAGAGTAATATAAAAAGTCAAGCCGAAGGAAGGAAGGTAGGTAGGCTGGTGCTGTGCCGGTCAAAAGAAAAGAGAGACGACCTTTACGAATAAGAAATAAGGAGACCACTTTCACTCAACAACTTTCTTGTGAATGGAAGCGGCGGCATTCTTTTATTTCCTCCGGGATAAAGGACACTCTCCACTTCCTTTACCCTTTTATCCGCACAGTAATAACAAAAATCAAGTGGCTCTCTCCAAATAGACTATAGTCTCTTAGTCGTATCATCGTCGGAATCTCTCTCCATACGCACACAACTACCGATTCTTTGTCTTCAACTTTCTCTCTCGTACAATTCCTGCATACTATCACAAACTCATCACCAATATATACAGTCTATACTCCTCCGTCCAAATCTCCACCCACTTGACATTGCTTTGATCTTCCCAATAAACTACCACGCGACTACAAATGCTGCGAATTATGCTGCGAAGAGCATTAATTTACTCTTGAATAACGATAAGCCTTCGTTGTTCGTTTACATAATAGTAATAATAATAATAATAAAAAGCGGTTGCATTTCACCCCAGGCTTACTAATAATTTCCATCATAAATGAACAGGGAGATAATCGATATTGAAGGGCTCTTCAACTCTCTAAAAATAATTCACGTTGCAGTTCCAAAGAGAAAAGTTTAATTTAAAAAGTACTTGAGTTAATATCCATCAGACTTCTCCAGAACAATAATTTACTGAAGAGATTCAAATTATAGATGGGTTTCAGCGACGACGGTTCAAGTGGTATAACACGGTCCAACTATCGACAATGTGAAAAGTCCATCTCGCTATAAATATAAATGCTCTCAATGCACAATAATAGAGTGAGGCCTGGCTCCAGGACCAGCAGTAGGAGAAATGAGGAGTATGGAAGATATATAAGCTGATCTCCTATCTCAGTTTGTACAGACAGCAGACACACACAGGCATTATTATTATCATTACAATTACATCATCCAACCTCCATTTGGTTTACCAGATGAGACAGATCGCTAGGGTTTGTCTGTCAGGCCCACGTGGCCATGCTAGGGGAATTATTTTGATGTTATCTCTCTTTATATTATTACATTTCTCTCTTCTTCCCTCTCTCTCGTCGGTATTCATTTTCTGACGAATGCTCAACAATAATATTATTTCCCTTCACTACTAATCACGTTCTTCCTTTACCCTCATTCTCATTATTCCACTCATCATCGGTCGTACAACCACCACCACTACCACCAGTTCTCGTCTCGTCGTTCTGAGTTTGTACTATTATTGACAACACAGCGAAACCAAATTACAATGACTGAATAATGAGCAAATCTTTTACACTAAGGAGATTGCTTTTGTGTAAACCAGTATCATCGATTGAAAATGATTGCAAAATAGAACAAAACTTAATTAAGACTCAATTCCATTTCCAAGTAAATTTACTATAGTTTATCGTAATTTGGAAAGAACATAGGACAAAAGCGCATAGCTCACAGACAATACACCAAAGCCTGAATTACAAACCTTGTATCCTTGTATATGTACTCTATGTGCCATCGACAAAAAAGAACACAAGAGAAAGAGAGAGCAGTCCTATATTTGATATTGCAACATTGAAAGTGTAGTATACATATATACCAATATTGTTCAAGTGAGATAATAGCAATTATGTTTGTGGGCTATTCTTCCTCTACCTGTGTTGTGGTAATCCATGCATATTCATTAGATGACTTATTTGGGCCTTTGTATACGTTGAGTAATAAAATGAGAGCAAAGTATTAGTGTGCAAAACTTGTGGCAACACAACTTAAAGAACATAAGTCGCCATAAAGGAACTACTTCTTGTTTCAAGAACTTCTCTCTTCGTTTTGCTCGAGGAAATGAGACCCAAAGAGAGAATAACACGAGAGATATCTGTACAGCTGTATAATAACAATGGTTATCTGTTGGGAATACTCGGAATATGGAGAGTCACATGTAATAAAGTACTGTGGAAGGTAGATAGCGTGTATTCTAAACTAAACATACAGACTAGGCTATGTACAATATTGTGTCGGTCTCTTCTTGGTTTTAATTTTAATGAGGATTACCAGATACGAATCATCAGTGTTAGAGAAACAGAGAGAGAGATAATAGTCAGCCTCACTAATACTTTTCAACACTTTCTCTCTGTCACATTCATCCCAAATCTTTCTCTCAATGTATAAGGATGACTATATGCTCGCAATGTCCTTGTTCGTACTTCCAACCGACGACTTTCCTTACACGCTTTCTCTACTACTTCTACGGTCCTTTAGTATTTCCAGCACCAAGTCGACTTTCCCTAATGAAGTTATTTTAGAAATTCAGTTTGTTTGTTCCGTCGTCGCATTCTCTCCCTGAACGCACATTCGCATTTGTTCTTACATTCTTCGGAATTCGCACAGCATATTATACTTTTCCTACTCCTTCTGTTAACTGCTCTCACGTTTTACTACACTTCATCTATGCACACGAGGAGGAGTTCATCATCAGTCATATTACACTTCTTGCTCAATAATGTGTGACCTTTCTCCATCAATAAGCATGCATTGCGTAGGTGGGATTAATTGTGTAGGTGGTGGTGGTGCATATATGGGTGGATTATTAAAATTAATAGAGAAGCATTCCAGTTCTCTATTATCTACATATATTGATGATATCCAACCACATCATTCGTCATGCATCAGGTCCTTCATCCGCAGTTGAATTTCACAGAGAGTTGAGTTTGGGAAACTTGAATTAATTACTGAAATATATGCAAAATTACTGAGGCGCATTAATGAACTTGACATCTACATAGGAGATGAGTGCAATGCCGCCGCTTTATAACACTACTACACTGCATAAGTGCAAGTGAAAGTTCATTGCTAATACTTTCCATGAGAGTCTTTCTATTATTTCACTGCATTTGTCTGTGCTCACTTTCTATTCCAGAGAGAGAGAGAGAGAGAGAGAGAGATGTGATATTATTATTGCACAGCAAGCCCAAGTCAGCAGTCTTTCCAACCCTCGGCTGGTCGTCTTCGTCGTCTCTTTAGTTGCTGAGACTGATTGAATTGTAAAGTAAATAGAATTTGATATAAAAGAATAATACGATCAAAAGTTGACTTCACAATGGAAAAGTATTTACGAAGGAGACACTGGAGAAAGATTTTTACGAGGCATTCAAATACGCGACACGATCAAAAGTTTCCCTATCTCGCTCTCCCTCATCTCCTTCTTCTTCATTAAGAACACACTTTTATTTCTTTCCATCTGTTTCCTTTCCGGGAATTAAACTTTCTCGAAATAAAAACTTCGTTTTGTGAAACCTTATAGTGTGTGTACGCAAAAGAGTATCTCTGTCTCTCGAGATACTTCCTTTTGATAAGAGTTAATGAAAAATGGACTGGGAAAGACCCGCCTTCCAAGAGAGTTCTATCATCTGCTTATGATTGTTCTTTAAACTGTCAAGAACCGACCTTGAATTTTTGATTAATTCTTTTTTGATACAATTATAGTACTTATAACTTTGTAACCTCCGAGTACTAAAGATGAATTTCATGGAGAGAAGAAAGTTTCCAGACAGTGCATGGACCAAAAAGTAATTGCATTTAGGATGCAATCCAATGAACAGATTTACAAGATAGATAACTCAAATGCAGTAGTTCTTAAAGATATAACGAGATACGAGTTCAATGTCAAGACGTACTTTTGTGCACCTTATAGATCATTACAAACTGATTTTCTTACAGCTAGTTAGTTTCGACAATCTAGAACTTATGTAGTGACAGAGACGCTTGAAGTTAAGTCATCACCATTCTGGCTTTTACTGAAGCTCATCTGAACATTGCATTAATATGGCTCGAACTGAAAACTGCATACAAAGTTACAAAGTAAAGAAAGTATACTCCTGCAGAGAATCTCTAGATAAAGAAATATAGAAATTGATTACCCATTACTAAATATAGATTTAATAACTGTTGAGAATAAACTTATTATTTCTATACAAAATGGTCTCCATTACTCTCAGGTAGATTATGAATTCTGCAAGTGTATTACATATAATTGGTTTAGTATCTAAACCGTTCATTAAAATCAATCAGTGGAATTGGCAAGCCCTAAATCTTTAAAATATGATTTTAAACTTGCAGTTACTGTTAAGCATGCAATTTTAATTTCGAAACATCACATTTGATTTATTTCCCAAAGTAATTATACAATTATAGTCGTTGCTTCACACTGACATCAAAGAGGACAAAACAAATTTGGGCAAACTATTTCAAAGATTGATTATTACAACAATTGACAGTTCTTCTTAAAAGGGTTTGGCTCTGAGCCAAACAAAAAAAACTACAACACAAATTATTCGTACGGATATTTGTCGTCAATTCATTCACCAAGAAAAACACGAGATAAAGTAGAAACGATATGTCTGAAAGATCCTTTCTTACTCCATCACATAATGAAATATTGAATCTCAAAGCTAAACGGATTTTTATAATAGGACACGAATGAAATGCTTATAATAATATGTAGAACAGGCTCACACACCCTCGAGATGCATCTGACGTACATTTTATAAATATAAACTGTGACTTTCTTCGTCATATTTATTCACGTCGCATACAAAATTGTTCGTAGACAAGTTCATCGTGTACAAGTCCCAGTAGAATGAATAAGGACACAAAGTGTGAGATAGAAGTTCGGTGCAAAAAATTCACGTAATCGACAGGGAGTTCCAAGTCAATTTATCTTTTCGGTCACACTGTCAATTCAACAGTGAATGATACCCTACTTCCATATCCATCTCTTCTTCTTCTCGTACGTCTACGTGATGATACCCAAGAATAATGGAGTGATACATCTCTACACACACTTTCATATTAAGTCGCACAATAGATTTCCACCTATTGAACACCCTCGTTACTCGTCACAGCGTCAGAGTGAAATGTAAAAATGTAAGTATGGATCATGTAACTATTACACACACAGCTCTCCCATGCAAATGACACTGGTGAAGCCTGTGAAATGGATTTTTGCGCGATGGGATAATTAAGCCATAAGAAGTATATATAAAATATATACACCCAGCTCAATGCAGCGTTAAAGTATCCTGTCATTTCGATCATCGCACGGTTTTTACATTTTACTCCGAGTCCTTCTCTTTTCATCCATAAAATTGGTGGAGATGTAAAAAAGGAGGCAATGAAAGACTAACAAATTACTCTGCGAGGTATTCTTCAACATATAATGATGACATTATCATTCACAATGAAGCAACCAAAAGAAGAAGATATCCCACAGCATCCCATCTCTCACTTATTCGTACAGATATTCTCTCTCACCAGTTATTGTCAAGTTCTATTCTTTTTCCTCGGGTGTATTACAGGCATATTTTTTGCTCTCCTCAAGAAGAACTTCCACCACCAAATAGATAAACCACGCACTACAGTTGGCAATAATGTGCTTTTTCACGAGGCACATTTAGTTGGGAGAGTGTAAAGCATTAAATGGAAATATTGCTGTGTTAAATGAAGTCAATTTTACGGGACCTTGTTCATGCATAATGATGATGACAAACTTATGAAGTGCCCAATTTGTTCCCTCGGGAGGTTTCACATTTTATTTTAGTAACGATTGTCATTCCTTATTCTGTGTTTGTACGACTGATGAGGATATGGTTCCTCCGTGCATTCCTCTATATCTCCTCCTGTTGAGAACAATAGCGTTGAGCTGAACAATGTACACAGTTGAGAGAGAGAGAGAGTAGGTTAGTCGCTAGTTAAAATGTTAATAATGTTCCTTCAAAACTGTTCGCCCTCGTGTCCTACGCTCCGGTCTATCTCCCTTCATGTCTTCATTAAGTCATTTCAACATTTTGTACTGCTGCGGTGAAGTAGTTCCCGGAAAAGTCATCTCACTCTCGTGTCGACTTCTGTCAACCCCCTCACAAAATATTTTCACCAGAGACTTAATGAGACTTGTTAAGGGAAGTTGTTTTAGTTGACCAGAAATACCAAAAGCTCCAACGCACTCCACCTCCCCAAACCGTATATGCAGATGAATGAACATAAAATTCCACTTTGTTTGCCCTAACTTTAACTTATCCATTTGTGTCCACAATAACTAGAAATTTGCATGCTTCTCCACACGAAGGAATTCACATGCATATTGCATTACTCTCATGAATACTCTTGCAAGAACGGTCACATAATGTCAACTCTGTGGGAGAGACACACACATACTCTCCTTTCCTATGCACAAACAAATGGACAAATATTGGTTGGACTTCCACATTATTCCACGGTGTCTCTTTCTCCAACCAACTGCCTGCCAGCATAATATTATGTATACGCAGAAGAGAAGAGTCAGAGAATTCCAAGACCCGTACAAAAATGCCAGGGGAAATGGACGAGAAACCACTGGAGACTGGGTAAAGTCAGAAAGTACAAAAGTACGTGAGTGACAGATAGATAATTTCCTTTCCTCATGAGACTCTCCACTTTACTTCCGTCCAACGGCATTTCTCTCTCTCTAGCCACAAGATTATTCTAGCAATGTACGTGTGGCATCTCTTCCACACCCACAATCATATAAAAATATATATTTAAAGAAGAAGGAGGAAAACACGCCTCCAAATTATGACGGCTAAGATCTCGGAAAACAGTGCTATAAGGGTGAATAGTAGTAAAAATAAAATGTTTTCGTATGGAAATGACTGTTGAAATGCAGAAAACTCTGATGAAGAAGAAACAAGGAGGTAATCTCGAAGTATACATGTATATTGTACATGTATATGGCGCACGTTTAGCTTGCTAAATTGGATTCAAGTTGCATCGCATGACTTCGAACATTGGCTGAGATCTGTAAATAAAATTAGTTGTGCTATGATGAACATTTCCAGCAAATAAAGTGCGTGCCGAGCGATAGATTTTATGTTATGCATTGAGTTATATGCATATAAAGATATATAGTACATGGAAAGGCTGGAAGTTGAAAAGTAAGATGATACACATACATTTATGAGAGAGCGGAGACTTCATGACATGTAGTGCCTTTAAACTAAATGAATTTCCCAACGGTGAAGAGAAAGCATGCATGACTTTCGTCGTCGTATGAGGAAACAAAATCATTTGGGATTTACAGTCACGCTCCTTTCTCTAAATTAGCCTCAGACTTATTCTCTGCATTACAATTGTGCAGTAAAACACAAAATACCAGATGGATTCCTGATTTCACATCCAAATTATTCCCTTATCTGCCAACTCCACACAATAAACTCCATACCATCGAGCACATACACTACCACAGTCCAACTTATCATTGACACTCACAAAATAAATCCCAAAGTCATCTGTCTTTATTAAACTAAATCAGGTTTGAATGAAGGATTTCCCTAATCCACTTACACAAATGCAGATACATAAAATAAATGTATGTATGTATACAGCCAGGAGAGAACTCGTTAGAAATCGATTACAAAATCTATTCCATGTACGGACAACTCGTGCACTCTCTCTCTCTCTCTCTCGGATTGAAAAGTCCAAACTGGCTCAGAAGAAAGGTGACTACCTACTCTGACTATCATCATTTTTATTTATCCCATCTATTCTATAATAGAGAGAAGAACGTGAGAGAGCATCCTCAAAGGGACTCATGTGTGTGTGTCTTCATATATAAAAGGACACACGTTGCTCCCGTCGTATCAAATTATTTCCGAACTACTCTCATTCGAAAGATTTACGTGCTTAGGAAGTGACAATGATTAAGAACATATTTCGCTGACAGGAAAAGCAAATCTTGGGCAGGCCATTTGTTCGCAGTTTTTTGCTTTCCGACCTGCGAACCTACTTAAAAATAAATGCAACCTACCAACAAGCCCGTCTATTATGAGACTCTTCCATCTTGTTAATTTGTAACATTAGTAGAGTGAAGTGTCAGGACATTAACTCTACACACAACACACAACCTCTCTTCCTTTTCCTTCCTTCTTCTTCTTCTTTAAGGCTCATTCTTTAAGGAGGTTTGTTCTCAACAAGATTTATTTTTGGTTTTTTACAAACCCCGTTCTCTGTGCTAGGCTACTTTGTTTCCTCACCAGAATCATCGATCACTTGGCACTCTTAAAAAGGAAAATAACTACACACGAGTCTTTCAGTCATCAGGGAGATTGATTTTTTCCCATCGAAATTTACATTAGCCTTCCTCTCTGCCTCTCTCTCTCTCGTGTTTACAATAGAAAAATTCGTCAAAGCGTTAATTCGCTAGTCAATGAATCATCCCTATTGTTCTCTCAGTCAAATTCCCTGCAAAAATAAACTTTAATCTTCCTCTGAAATGAATATTCCGTTTCTTATTTTTCATACTCCCAACTTCTCATCATCATCATCATCCCCATCATTATCAACAACAGAACTCAGGAGTATTAATTGGGAAATTGGGAAGGGAGTTCTGAAAAACGACCCTATACTTCACAAATTCACAATCTTCCGAGTCTATTTATAACCACAAGCCCAATCAATCACCACAAAACCAGGGGACAACAACAAAGCAGCAATAAATTGGCCGTGTTTGACGCTCACTCATTGAGAAATAAATTACCTTTGTGTCATAGATCTAGTGATGATAACTGATCTTTATCTATTACCATTCTCCTTGGGAGTAAACTCACCCAAGTACACTTATGAGACCAAATCCCTCATTTGCGGATAAGTAATCGACACAAAAGTCGTTTGTATTGGGTAACAATAACAAA
>Ga0194135_10001576_pt1 | contig 13652 bp, 13 predicted proteins | sample LitLau_LLRF_2013_FD_134024 | JGI IMG/M metagenome (GOLD analysis project Ga0194135, IMG submission 134024) | Freshwater sediment microbial communities in response to fracking from North America - Little Laurel Run_MetaG_LLRF_2013 (version 2) | ecosystem: Environmental > Aquatic > Freshwater >...
CTGTCAAGGAGATGTCACTAGAGCTTCCGCACAGGCTTGATAAGGTACCTTCGCTCGAATATGAAAAACTATTCTGTGCTTTGTCCGCCATGGCTCCCGGAAGGTTTTCAGTGTCAATGCCAATGCTCTCATTTTCAGAGGAACTAGAACCGACATCCGATCCCCGTGTAAAGAATATATCCAAACCTGAGAAAAATCGTTGCGTAAAAATTAGAAGTTCGAAGCACTAAAGAATTAACAATTTTTGTACCTGTGTCGTCTGAATCAGGTTCCTCTGGATTCGGCAAAGAAATCAAGAGTTCACTGTGCAATGGCAGCTCTGTCTTGACTCGTGCGCTATTCACTTTGCGGTTATTTGGTTGCTCGAAATCTACAGATTGAATTGAATTATGAATTAAAGAGAGCAATACTAAACGAAAGAACGAACGAATTCTACTAACCTGCAGCAGTGTCGGTCAAGCCATCATAATTGTTTGAACGCCAGCCGAGTTCTTGCGGCACGTAGACGTAAGTAATACTGTCAGTCAAACATTCTAATGAGAACTTAGTTGGAATGCACGGAAGACTACGGGACTTCATTTTATATTTTGATATTTCTTTTGTCGTTTGCTGATGCTTCCTAATTGATTGAAAATTCTGTCCCTCTCCCTGGTCCGTTCCGTGTTCTGTCAGTTAATTTTTGCAGTCATATATACTGTTGATAATCGACAATCGTTGATAGCTCTTGGAAATGATAGAAAGTCAAACGTAAACAAACACCACCGGGCCGGGACCAACCAACCAGTAGTCATATTATTTATTTTAGTGACGAGATTTGTGCGTAGCCATAACGACTTTGTGCAGGTTCCGTGCTTTCCTTCCAATGTTGTGGATGGAGCCTGGTGGATGCTTATAGAAGCGTAGCCCGATGTCGGGCTACGATAGAAGACGTTAAAACTTGAGCAAATTCGACCAACTCACGGCGTTCCTTTCATGACATTGTAACGTCTAGTTGAAAGTATGGCTTCGAAAAAACGAATGGGTAGTCTCCATAAAATGGAATAGGAATATTTCAAAAATGCTTAAAACGTTTGGCTCCACATCAATTTAAAGGGAAATTACTGTTAAGTTTAATGAGCTTTGCATAGTTGTTACATAGGAACCTCTCACTTTTATTTGACCGGGTCACGCTCTTGGCGTTGACCCACGATTAGATTCCAGTAAGAAACGAAAGATAATGGAGAAGGAAGTAATGGTAAGTAATGAAGTGGATGGGAGGATTAAGAAGGTCATTTGCAGTCAAATCACTACTGCTGCCCGTCCAGCCCGGTTGGTGAGACCATCACTTGCACCTTAGCCAGACAAAGGAATCTTTGGCTAAGCTTGCACCGATCCGGACCAAATTGTTACGGAGAGGTCTTTTGGTCTTCTTCAAGACGATGATGCGATGAGATTTGTTTATTTTTGTTTGATATACGGCGGGAATTCGGGTTTTTCCTCAGCAAAAATAAATAAATCAAAGAATCAAGAAGGAAAACAACATTCATGGAAATCGATCCGACGATCCACCCCGATCGATCCACCCATCATCCGCAGTCAGCATTCAGTACTCCGCGGCGCTGCAAGCACTCAAGCAAGTAGTAAGTTGTCTGGCTGCATGCTAAAAGACAAAGTAAGTTTAAATCAAATCAATTGAAAAATGACGGAGCCAATTCTCAAATTTTACTCAAGGGTAAGGTCAAGGTTGCATTTGGTTAATTGCGTTCTTTAGTTTCCATCGGGAGTTAAGATTAGAGAACTTTTAAATGTCCGAATCCGAATTATTTGTGATTTTTAGCTCCCAAAATCTGATGAGGTCATCCAGCTTAAAATCCGAGAAAGCGCACGAGATTTACTGGCAAAGAAGAAGAGTGAAGAACTATTGAGTCATGAGGAACTCCTCGTAAGTTGTTCCGTAATAAACCAAACTAAAGCGAAGGGCGAGCTCTGCATCAGGCTACTGTTTAAATACGTCGCGTCGTTTTAATACTCTAGGAATTATACTCAGTTTTCGAGAAACATGCCAACCCACCGTTTCCTGGGGATGGCAATGTCAAATTCATGGGGTTTCGAAGTTACAAGAAAATGATTCCAACTCTGAAAAAGAACGGGCAGTAAGTGTTTTGGTTACGTTCAGCCCTCCGTTCTCTGTTCGTCCAATCATTAGATTAACCTATTGTTCTGCACTAACTTGTATTTTAGACAACTCTTAACCACACCTGATGGTCATCCGGTCTTTGTAAAGCTTATTCTGGATGATCCTTATATGCGTGTCCCAATTGACACTCTTTTCAACTATGTCATGAGAAAAACGTGGTTACGAGAGACTCGGCTTACTCTTTCAACGTATGACGAAACTGGCGAAGGATTCATCAAGGAGGAGGTACGATCCATATATTTACACTGAATGAATGACGCGACAATGAGCAGTTGAATGAGCGTTGATGATTTTGCAGCAACTTCAAGACTACATCCGAGATCTTGTCCCTAACTTGACACAATTGAAAGGGATGGAACCAAACTTCCTACAATTTTACGTAGTCACTGCTGCAAAGAAATTTAGTTTCTTCCTCGACACAAATAAGACTGGCAAAATCAAGATTGTGGATATGCTCGCAAGTTTTCTGATCGAGGAACTTTTTAATGTAAGGACTTTAATATTGGTCTCACAAGGATTGAATGAATGCCAAATTAATTCCACCTTTTCCCTGCCTTATCTTAGCTCCGTGAAACTGATCCTCCACCTCCACCTAGTTGGTTCAGTTTGGGATCTGTCGAGAAGATCTACCGTCAATTCATGTACCTTGACAAGGATTTGAACGGGATGCTGAGCCCTGATGAACTCCTATAGTAAGTTCCCATGCCTCCTTTCCAACTGACTCACAATCGGAAGTTTTCAAGTTTATCTCTTTGGATCAGTTATTGCAGTGGAGAGATGAGCCTCACGCCTGCCTTTGTCAATCGTATCTTCCAAGAGTGTATCACCTTTGAGGGCGAATTGGACTATCAAACTTATCTGGAGCTCGTCCTTGCCTTTGAGAATCCAAAAGAAGTGCAGTCTCTCAAGTTCTTTTTCCGAATTATGGACATCCACCACGCGGGATACTTGGATGCCTTTACTCTTCAATACTTTTACAAAGTAAGCCACAGTTGAATTCCATTAGATTCATTCCTAGCTCATCATCATTATTCCACAATTTACAACTACTCGCTCTATGTAAGTAAAAGCGATGATTTCATCATTTGTTCTTTTAGGACATTGCCAACATTGCCAGCATTCATAATATGGATGAAATTGCCTTCAATGACATCAAGGACGAAATGTTTGATATGGTCAAACCTGCGGATCCACTAAAAATTACTTTCCAAGATATTCTAAACTGGTAAAAGCCTGGAGTTTTGATTCTACGGAAGGATCCATTTTAGTATGACATTGATCGTCAATTATTTGTTGGGACAGCGGATGCGGTGATGTCCTGTTCAGCGTTTTCACGGATTTCAAAGGATTCCATGCCCATGAGTTTAGAGAGGCGAGCCCGGACAATACGGCTGCTAACAACATGGGGTCATCCGTCTAAATCCAATTAATCAACTCGTAATGCAATACTCGTAATGCAATGTGAAGAACGGAAACAGGGACAAGATAGAGAATGTAAGAAGATCCGAGAGCCGTTTCTCAAAATTCTTCGATCGTACACACACGCACAATCCACAATTTCAATCTCATAACTTTAAATTTGTCTTAGCCCACACTCATTTGTAAAATCTGACTGGGATGTTTTGAATTTAATTTAACAACCAATTTATTTGCGATAAAAAAGATTAAATTGGTGTATGTAAATTCAAGAATGGAATTTTCTCAATTGGATTTTTGGATTCAATCTTCTTAATTTTCCCGGGAATTATGAAATATAAAGGTGTGTGGTTCGGTGGAGGCCGCAGTAGGGGAAAAATAAAGAAGGATCAGGCAGGGCAGGGCAGGCAAGACTCCATTGGGGACGGGGGTTGATTTTGTTTTTGTTGGAATTTTCCCGGATCGTTCATCATCATTCACCAGTAAGCGAAGCGGTACGGTGAGCAATCGTGCTATCCAAAACTGCTGCTGCATATTAACCCCATAAAGATTAGTGGCAACTGACAACTCTTGTTCAAACAGCGGTAAGAAACCAATCGATTCTGGGTTAGTTAGTACATAACTGTATTTGTGTATTTTTCATTGCACACACACAACACAACACACAAGTGTGTGTGAATTGAAGCGTAATATGCTGCTGACGCTGCGCTGGCTGTGACACTCTCAATGTATTTATTACTCAATTCCGTGCTGCATAGTATAGTAACTTCTTTTCATTTATATTTATAACTAGAGACTGCTAATTGCTTACCACCCACACATCAAAAGAAGATCACTGAAACTGAAACCGCCGCATCAAAATACCGACGACACAAAGGAAACTTCCGAATGGCAGCAGACGTGATTTCGCCTAAATTTACATTGTCCACTAGCCTGGATACCGAGTTGGAAAATGCGAGAGCTACACTCCGCGGTGTAGAGACTCGGATCAAAAGAGTATTTGGAAAAGATGCGTCAGAGTTAAATACGTTTCAGCAGCATCAGCAGCAGCGGTAAGGAAGCAACCATGCTCTTAGTTCTTTCCATTCCGTGTATGTCACTATCCAGGGTGAGTTGAGAGATCGATGTGAAATTGTTAGTTTGAGAGAACGGTTTATTGGTTTTTCCTCAGAGGACCACATCGTCGAAGCCTGCAATCTGATGGACAACCAGTTCAAGATATCCCATCTTTCGATCAAGATGTTGAGGAACGTCAACGTACCACTTTCAGAGGAAGGGAGCGTGACGCTATGCTTCGACGGAGGGATAGTGACAATTATGGTGAAAGAGATGAGGAGCCGGTAGACAAAAGAAGGAGATTTGATAACTTTAGTGTCACCGTTAAGCGCTCGACTCCGATTGTACTTAGCTCCAAACTCATCAAGCCTGATCCTGAGGAAGGGGAATATGAAAATGGAAATGAGTATTATAACAACGGTGGAGGAGGAGGAGGACGACGATCGAGAGATCGAGATCAGGGACGGGGGGACATTCATCAGAGGGTAAAAGTTTTTTTTAAGTATATTGATCGCCTTTTTTGCATTCAGTTATAAACCAGAGAAGTAATTTACGAAAATACATTGACTCCTCCGTTTCTATTTTCAATTTACAGCTACAGTCAAGGGTTGTCTCATCTGCTAAAGAAAAGTCTCGGGAAGAAGTACTGGCTGAGCAACGTCAGGATCACTCAGGCCGGGATCGGAACCGCCGAATGTTTGGAGCATTATTGGGAACACTCCATCGGTTCAAACAGGACGAGACAAAATTGAAGGAAAAGGTAAAGTAATCAATTTAAAAACATTTGTAAATAAGCTCACAGGTCCATTAACTTATACCCATTCTGAGCCTAGGAAGAGAAGCGAGCTCAAATTGAAGCAAAATTGGAAGAGCAAGCAATGCAGGAGAAGGAATCCGTAAAGAAGGAGAAGCAACAGTTGATCCGTGACCGCAGAGTGAAATTAACGGAAATCAAAAGATTGGAATTCAAAAAGAACCGATTGGAAGAGGTACGTTCAGTTCCGTATTCGTTAGCACAGATTGACAATGACCCTTTCCAAAATTCCGTAAACCATTATTTAATGATTAAAAAAACATTCGTGCAAATTCCAGTTGGAAGAATGGGAATCCAAGGCGGGACACTTGCGGAATTTTATTAGGACCGAAACAAAACCTCATATTTTCTACCTTCCAAAACAGATGAATCCAATTACAGAGTGTCGATTAGAAGAATCCAAGCAAATCGTTGAAGGTTCGTGTTTCCGTATTTGAATTCCTTATGCTTGCATTTCCGAATTGTCCCAGCTTAAGCTCAACTCAAAGTGAATACAAATTTTTGATTTGAATGTTGTGTAGAAATGATTGTAAACAAACGGAAACTTGTCTTGAGTGAGTTGGAGAATTATGAAGAGCAGAGCAGGCGTTACTGGGAGCATAACTTGGATGGACAGGACTCTGGACGCCCAACCGTAGATGCCTTGGATGCGAACATGGAGGATGAGCTCAAAGCCTTGATGAAAGACGATATTTTCGGTAACGATGACCTCCGAAATGTGGTCTCAGTCCTGATAGAAAATAAAGAGAGGAAACCCAAGACTCCATCTACTGCTGCAGGGGAGGAGTCACTCCAGAATCCGACAAAGGAAATGGACGACGAAGAGTTTGATGGGGACGAGCAAGATGTTAATGAGACGAGTGTGAGTAGTGGTCTCAAGAAAGACGATTCTTCCCCAGTTGAGCGCGAACGGATCCCTTCAGGAGATGAAGATGAAACACACGAAGAAATGAAGTCGTAAGTTTCATCATTCCTTAAGTCGGAGGTACGTATCTTGTAAATGATAGATGAATTAGAAATCATGGAAGGGCAACCACCGTAGCCATCTTGTTTGAATTTATACTAAAAGTTGTAAAGTAATATTCCAAGTAATTTTTGCCCATCCGACCTTTTTCATCCTCTAACGTAAATGAACATAGTCAAGAACAAGCTTAAAATAATACTGATATATTTAATAATCATAAATAATGTATGAGTACAGCAGAAACCTTCGTAGTCTTTTTAACTTAGTAATAGGAATTCTTTTGGAGGAGGATTAACTTGGCTCGTAATGTAAGGTCCACCGGATGAAGAACAAACTTGTCCCCCTTCTCTTTGAATTTCTCTCCTACGTCAAGTAGGTTCTGATTACTTCGAATTAAATCATCATAAGCCCATAGCCCCACATGTAAGCTCTTCCCTTGCCGTGCACAAAGGTATACATGAGACGATGGGATATGTTGTAGAAGCTTGGAAATGGCTTTCTTTCCTGCTGGGATCAACGTCTCTCCGAACATGATTCCATTTTCTATTGTAGCTTCACCATCAAGTGACGATAGTTCGGTTTTTAATTCTTCAGTAGGCAGTAGGGCGGCAAAGCCAATGAGGAGAGCCCAGTGAGCAGAATGACCCTGGCGGTTAGTTGGACTGTGATTATGGTCCGAATCATACCTAATAATTCAGCATTGAACATTATCTGCACCCTATTCATAACAAACATACTTTGTGTATTCTTTCTCAGAGAATAATTACGGGATAAGGATGAGGTCTTCGTTCAGCAAGGTAGACACTACCTTGGACAAAATCCCAGGGGATTCACTATTTACAAGCTCAGTGTTGGCGGAAGGAATGGTGGCGGCTGCCAGGTCCTTCATTTCTTGAGCGGAGAACATTTCTCCACGCTTGGTCATATTTTGGGACTTGGCCGTGTGAAAAACTGTCTCCTCCGCTACGCATCCGGGTGAGAAATGGTCTGCTGCCATTCCTAATGCCACTAATCCACATCTACGGAATAAATTTAGTTTAATTTAGTTTCCTTAATTTGACCTTAAATGACTTGGAAACGTACACGGGGCCGACTTGGAGCATGGGCTGAACTGGCGAAAGGAAAACTACCGCCGTCTTGTCCTGGTTTGCTGGGAATCCCAGAATCCTTTCCAGATCAAGTAGCAGATCACCGGTCATGTCCTCTTTAGTCTGCGTTTCTCTTATACAGTAGCTTCGGTTGTTGTCGTCGCTGTCAGTGTCAGTGTTCATCATGTTACACGGTGGAAGCGGTGGTGGTGGCGGTGCGGGTGCAGACATGTTGGACTGCTTGGAGAAGAAACCGTTTGAACAGCAACAACGCAACGGTGTTGAAGGGGAGTAGTGGTGCGTGTGTGCAGAGCTCTGAAGTGATTTCGGCACGTTTGAAATTGGCGGCAAACCGTCAGATGGGCTGGAAACAGACAACAAGGAAGGAAAGGAATTGAAAACATGTTTTTCTATGTGCCAGGTGCCAGTGCAATTTTAACTTGAATTAAAATCAGGAAGAACAATTTACAACCTCTAACCTCTTTCGAGTTTCTCTTTGTGAGTTTCCAACCTTGGCTGCTTGTTGGGTTTTGTCGTGGAACTAGTAAATGCCACCAGTGGTTGTCGAACGCCCCAAAATGACAAGGGCACTTTGGGAATCACTCAAATCACACATAATGAGAGAAAGACACCGGAAGAAACAAGGTAAGTAGTTAATTAATTATAAACACTTACGCTGTCTCGATTAAGAAAATATTGAACCATGCCCATGGAATGGAGTGCTTGTTGTCGAGTAGTGTCGAAGTAAGTCGATGTCGAACTCGAAGGTGTCCTTCGTTGTTTGGTTTGGAGGGGTTGGGATTTGGGAATTTGGCCAACAACAGATCCGATCGTGCAATGCAGTGCAGTGATTTAGATTTAGACTAGTGCGCTGGCGCTGCTAGATTCTAAATTAATACAAATTCTTATTAAACCTTTAATTTAGAACTTGAAGCAAATGCAGAGGTAGAACGACAACGGAAGGAACGGGAGCGACAACAAAAGCAGGATTCAATGACGCTTAGCGAGACAAGGGAACAAATTAGTAAATTGGATACACATTTGACGGAACTAAAAGCAGAGAAGCACCAATTATTCTTACAACTTAAGAAAGTACTCAATGAGGACGATATGAGGAGACGTCAACAACTTAGCAAAGAAGCGAGGTAAGCACTACACTAATCCCTCTCTTTGCATTTCTATTGGATAGGAATTTTAAAACAGTGGCATTTATAAACAGCGAGCTGATGAGCGTGAATTACCACAATAGTGGGCAGGGCCATGGACAGATGGGACAAGCCGCAGGGCAAATGTTTCTCCAGCCACTAACCTTGACGAGACCTGCATTGTATAAAGGAGGCCCCGTCCCACCTCAGCATAATATGCAACATGGACAACCAACACTTCTACAGGTCAGTTTAACATAACCGACCCTGGGCCATGGCCCAGACCGACCACACTCTTACATATTTCATTTTTCTACTTCTAAATTAAATTCTGGCCCTAGGGAGTAAAGAGATCTCGGAGTCCGTCACCACCTCCGCATAATTACAGATTTGGTCCGTTCAAACCGCCACCACACGCTGTCCATGCGTATCCTCACAGTAAATATCTTCCATAAATATCTCAGAAGATCATAATGATGCCCACAATAATTATGTATTACAATTTCCTAAATTGAATTTCAGAACCACCAATGGGAATTCACTATTCTTCATCCCCATCTTCACAACAGCCGCAACTCATTTCTGTGACGTATCCGAGCCATCACCATCAGCCTCCGCCACCAACAATGTTCACGTACCCTTCATCCGGGAGTGGAGGCCCACCAACTCGGGAAGAACCCCCGAAGCAGTTGCAGGGACATGGAGGGATTTACATGGGACCTCAGTCCATTTCAAGAGGATACGTCCTTCATCCACTGGAGGTAAGACATTAACTGACAATTAAGAAACGCTTATTCTGACTCAATTCACAATAACTGTTCTTTCTGAATGATACAGCATGCAAGTCCCATATCCAAGTTCGGAGATGATAATCCGAAATACTACCCCCCACCGCCTACGCAGATGACGCTTCTTCGTGCAGGAGCTGCTGGACACATGAACTTGCATCCAGCACTCAACATTCAGCCATCACAGGTGAGTTACCGAGTTCTCCACAATCTCCTTGTTAAAATATCTTTTGGAACGCTATCTATTAATCAATGACAATTCCAGGGAGCCTCGTCTGGAGGTATTACATCTGGCTATCCAATTAGAACAACTCCCTCTGCATCAACTTTTCAGGGAAGGCCGCCGTCCCCACAGGTACGTAATTGGGTTGACGATTTTGCGAGCTGAGACGTTAAAACTAATGAGAATGACGACACCTAAGTAATATCATTTCTGATGTGACTTCCTAGATTGTGTATGCCGGAAATAGTCAGCAGCGTTTAAATTACAGTCACGGTCAACTCTCGAGTTCCCCTCATGCACAGCAACAAGGGATCACCGTGGCCAGGTACTCAATCCCACCTGGGATACAACGGGAGCGGGACTGATTAAGTTTTAAGTAAGAAATGCCGAAAGAATAGGGAATTTGGGTATTTAATTGTAAGTAATTTATAGCACTGTTGTTGTTACTATTTTATTTTCGACGACCAAAGTCCAATTTTATCAATTTGAGGAAGTTCATCTCATATAAATCTTATGTACCATGTTCATTAGTAAAGTTGGAACTTTTGTCTCTTAGAAAAAATAACATTATGGTCAGTAACAAACTTGTGCTGTCAGGTCTTGTAAATGGTAATTGGAAGTGACATCTGGTATCCATCACCTCTTATTGGGAGTTGCTGTAGCCAAGTCGTGGTCGCTTCGGCCCAGTAGGTCCAGATGACGACTCTGAGGATGAGGGGAAGAACTGGTTCTCCAGAATGTATTGGTTGTCAAAGCTCATGAAACGATCTGAAATAAATAAAAATACATGCTTGAGACTTGTGAACTTTTGGATCCATGTACGCCGTTTGAAATCAAAGGGATTCAAATCGTTAAGGGATCTCACTCATTGATGAATTTCGGGAGGATTGTGAGAGAGGAATGCGCGGAAGGCTTCCTTGTGACAAACTCTGCGAACTGTTGTACCCTTGGTTCATTCGGCTCGCCAATGAATCTTGACTCAACCGTCCAAAATCAATCCCTCCAAAGTCAATGGCAGTTTCAAACAGACGGCCTCCTCCACTACTTCCTCGACTGCTCCCACTTGTCGGAAGAACTTGGTCACCATTGCCGTGGTAGCGTTGACGAGGAGGTGAGTTTTCACGGCTGTTGGCGTCATCCCTTGCAAGGGCATAGAGAGCATCTGCAATCTCGTTCCTCAGCCAAGCATCTACGTAGGCTTGATTTTGGGTCCGTGGAGAAACAGTCGGAACTGCTCGATCCTTCAAACGAACAATAAAAAGCAAGAATCAGCGTTCCATTCACATCAGCGTACTCCCATTTCAATACGAGTTTGGATAATAGTGGAATGAGTGGAGCAGGTTAGAAAGAATAACATCGAGAAGAGGTACCAGGACTTCATCCAAATCGGCATTATATTGTTTACTTACATTGTACGGTGGGTAATAATAGGCCATTTCCTGTTGAGGACGTTCACGGTCTTCAAACACTAAACCTTGGGATCTCAGGTAAGTGTGACAGCGACGGAAGAGGATTTCCCGAACAACGCGTTGAGCTTTTCCAGCTGAGAAAGAATAGACTCAATTATTAATCAGAGTCACCACAGGAAGGATATTCCCTGCCAAAGGAGGCAGCGGAGGAGGACGCCCAGTCAACTGCCCTGGCTGCTGACAAGAACCTGACTGGGAGAAGTTGATTCAGAATCCTCAGACTCACCATACTTGCTCTCTTCTTCTGGAGATAGGAACAGGCTCCGTCCTCGGTTAACTTCCAAAATCACCTCCAGGATAACTCGAATGTCCAAATCCACCACGGCTGTCTGACATTCCAAGGCAACTTGGAGTGCGTTGTTGATCCAAGTCTCAACGCTCTGGAAGACTGTGAACTCCTTTGATGGCATTTCTAAAGAAGGATGAGCAGATTATTAATAAGAAGTCAGGACAGAAGAAGAGAATCAATGACAATTTATTAGTCTCCTCTGCTTGCTTACTTATGTTGGTACAAAGAGAGACATTCCGGAAGAATTCCCCATCCGTGAATATATTATGGCTGAGTATTTTTTCGATTGCGACAGCATCCAGTCTGAAAGGGTATTATTAAGAGTTGGAATTAAGATAAGCTAAGGAAATAAAAAATTGATAAACTTCTATGAATGAGATTAAAATGCATCGTGGTTTACCTGGTTCGTCGTGCAGAGGCACAGTTTAATACCATGAGCATCACTTCTCTTGATTTGCAAGCCTAAAAACGCAAAGAAATCACAATAGAATTTATGAACAATTACCAGATCTCCATATCCACCATAAAGTAACTAAGCAGCAAGTGTTGAACTCGCCTCGCCACCCACCTCATCCCCATCTTTTTCGTGCGAATTTCCGAAACTACCCATGGTCCAAATTAAATTAATAATTTGCATGAGGGCTTCTGTGATATAATTGGATTCCAAGAGTCGGACAATGAGTTGAAAAAGAGTTTCAGATCCTTCCCCGAATTCGGACACGGATCCAACCGTTGATAGGAACAATGGGCACTTGTCTAGCTTCTCGGCACATAGACTAATTAGCTGAAATTTAATGCAAAAAAAAACCCGGATCCATCAATTAATCGTGGCCCTGGCAAAAGTTTTGGAACCCCAGCAGCAGAGACACCATGGACTTTGGATTTGGAGAGAGAGAGCTCACCTTTGAAATGTAGTCCATCGCCTTATTCTCCTCTGAGCTCTGATCCTCATGCTCTCCACCTCCACCACCAGAAGCAGGTGGAGAAGATTCCAGGACCCAGTTTGCTATTCGAGCAATGTGCTCGGAGCTTGTCACTCCAGGTGGAAGGCTAACGCTGGAAGACTTAATTAGGCGTACACTATTGCTAGTACTTGGCACTTCATCATCTGAGTTTCCATCCGTCTCCATCACAATCCGATGATGAGATGTTGGGAGTTGTTCCTCCGGACCATCGACAACATCAATGTCCTCATCATTAAAGGGAGAGCCCTAAGAATTTATAATTGTTTACAAATCAGAGGAATAAGTCCCAGTACTAGATTGACTAAACATGGAAATTACAAGGAAATGAAGAGTCACGCTTCCATTGCTGAACATGGAAGCATTCATCAGTTCTCCACTGGGGCCGGGGCTGCCAGCGGCGTACCCATCATAGCCCATATCCCGAGTTTCCTCATCTTCGTCCCCCATATCTGAGTCTGAGCCCTGAATAATGTATTGTTAGCTTCTTTAATGTTAATTGTCAATTCTTTGCCGTGAAGCGCAAGAAAGGGATGGTTTGATAAAGGATTATTTGATAGAATTCAACTTACCATGTAATAAGTAATGCTGTTGTCAACAGAAGTATCCAGCTCATGATTGACAACATCTTGAATGTCCACCGCTCCTGGTAAGAGAGCTGTTTCTGCGTCCGAGGTTGAGTCTTCATTCTCTTCCTCAAAGAATGTACTGTCACTTCCGGACGAATCCAAATCAGACGTCTCCATTCCCCTGCAAAACAGCACCACCATGCAATACTAGCAGTTTCAGAATATTATTATTTTAAAACCAAAAACGGAATATACGATTAATTAACTCACCCTCCCGTGTCCGTGTCTCCTCCTCCTACCGTCAGCTAATCTAACCTGTTTCGTTTTAACAATAACAATATCAAGTAAATGGTATTTGGAATAGCCTTAAATGTGGTCTTCCAACCGACAGGTCAACGAAGGGCACGAGCGTGACTACTAACTGTCCGCGTGTTACCGCGTTACTCGTGTCTTGTTCGTCAGCTTCGGTTTCCGTAGGTGGACGATTTTCCTTTGTCTGTCCTCTTTCTAATTATATTATTGTTTACCTCTTTTCTGCCGAAAGAAAGTAAAAGTGTAGAATTGAATTTTAGTTGGGTGAAGTGACTGGTACTTGAGGGAAAGGCGAGAGGGTGCGTAAGTGGGCCCCAAATTCTTCAGATAACACACCAGCAGCAGTGTGTTATCTGAAGAATTTGGGGCCCACTTACGCAC
>Ga0194135_10001577_pt1 | contig 13651 bp, 7 predicted proteins | sample LitLau_LLRF_2013_FD_134024 | JGI IMG/M metagenome (GOLD analysis project Ga0194135, IMG submission 134024) | Freshwater sediment microbial communities in response to fracking from North America - Little Laurel Run_MetaG_LLRF_2013 (version 2) | ecosystem: Environmental > Aquatic > Freshwater >...
AATTTTATTATCAATTTCACCTTTAAATTCATACCTATAAAAGATTCAGCTCTTATTTCTGCACTCACTACTCACTGAATTAAATTTTCTCTTTCCTTTTTTCACAAACACCCAAGATATTTTCTCTACATAAGAAAACACTCGCAAAAAACCTCTAAAAGATAAAACACCTCCCCACATTTAATAATTTTATTCCAAGTCTCAGCAAAAAGTAAAAAAAGAATATCTTTTCCACGGATCATTTACAGTTTAAAGGGTCTTAAGCTCTACACACACACTCACACTCTGTGCTTGCCTGCCTGAGAGCAAACTTGTTAAAAAAAGTTGCTGACTCTGTTGCATATGGAACAGTAAGCAAAGAAAAGTGAAAGCAGTCTTCTTATTCTTACTCTCTTTCTCCTTCTTCACTTTACATTTATTTAGCTGTGTGTCATTTCACCTTTCAAAAATGTTACTCGACGTGGAAGAAGAAACTGCGCAAAGCCACCTATACACATAGAAAGACCTCTGTAGAATTCGCCCCTGTAGATATCTCTGAACACATATACAAAGTGCTTTCATCATCCACATTTCAAGATTCTTCTTCCTATGGGTAAAAAGTAAAAAATCTCAAGGATTTTCTACAGAACTTCTTCTTCTTGACTTTGTTGGATAGAATACGGATGTCTGCCTGTGTGTGTGTGTGGATTTGAGAGGAATTGCAAAAGAAGTGAAAGTAGCAATATAATGACAGTCGGTGGTGGTGGTGAAGATGGAAAGAAATGTTGGTTAGCTCTGTGTGTGTAAAGAAATGATTGAAGAATAGAAGAAGTCTTCTTAGGTCTCTTTGGTCTCTTTGGACGAGCAGGAGCCAAATCAAAATATCCGTCGTGAATTTGTGTCATGTAAAAAGTAAAAGAGTAAAGAAAGGAGAAAGCAGGAGTTCTTGAGAGAAAGGTTAGAAAAAGGTATTTGGGTATGTTGTTTCAAGTAAAAAAATGTCAAAAGAGGAGGTAGTATAAGGAAAAGGAGTTCGAAGAGAGACTTTCCATGTAAAATAGAGAAAGTGTTGACTTTGCTCACCCAACAAAACTTGAGACTTTACTGGAGGATGAACTCCTGGAGAGGAAACGCCGGAACTTCCCGTGAATTTCATCAAGAAATTCGTCTTTTATGTCTTTCTTGTCTCTAGTTCAAACACAACTTTGCCCCAACACTATTTCACAACTATCTACCACTATCTCTCTCTATTATAATCATCTCGTCTTCTCGTCCTTATTTCAGTCATTCTCTGCATAAAAAGTCCCGTACGACGGGTTATGGGTAACGAAAAAACAGCCCCCAGTTTGCATTCCTTTAATGTGGGACACAGTATTTAGTACCGCGTTTTGAGGTCTTGTGTGCCATTACGAGAAATTGGCCACAGATTGCCAGTTCCAGTCTCTAGTGCATCGGTCAATCAAAACTCACTTCCCTACTAATTAAGTTCACCTCTGAGACATCAGATGAAGTTCAATTTAAGTACATACAAATGACTTCTATCTCTGTGTATATACATAAGTATTATATGCGTTATGCGTATTATTAATTATTATTATTCAAGTTTTCTCTCAAGGTAAGGGCGAAAGTTGAGGTGTGTGTACACATTTGCCCTTATGAACAACGAGCTGAAAACTAAACTTAACTCCTCCTATTATGACTTTAATTGCTTCTGGCTCTCTCTCACATTATGATTTGATTTATCAACCAACTTTTATTCACTCCGCACTGCACCACTCTCTCTCAAGTCCCTCCATTACAGGTTAATCAACTGGAACAAAAATCACCGTCATATATATAATACGTATTATTTGATCTCTCTCAGATTAATTAATTCCCGTTACAAAAATAATATATTTTAACCCTGCGAAATACGACGGCAATGCCTTCTCAACAAACCTGTAAACTAGTAATCTATTGATTTCTCCAGCCAGCCGTCCATAATAAATTCCTTTTTCTAAGTTTAATCTTTCTAAGCTCTCCTATCAATTAATCCATGGACCGTTAATTTAACAGTAATTAAGGAAGTAGGTTAATAAATATCCCCTTTACGCTTTCTTCATTTGGCCGAAAGTCATCTCAAGTGAAATCTGTTCCGTAATAAAACGACAACGAGTCTGGCAATAAGAGATTTTTGGAAGTGTCCAGCAGGAGAGAAGGCAAAGTCAAAAGGCCCATTGGGACTCATTAAGACACAAAGTGCTTTTTAAAGGCGATTATAATGTTTCCTTCTTACGTCTCACCTTTACCTCGATCCTTCCCTCTCTAAACTTGACTTTTAATACCTTTCTCAAGCCACAAACACACGTTCAACTTTCTATTATTATTACTACAGAGAAGTTTTTGAATATTTCAAAGTGTGCTCTTTAAGTATAAAGTATAATATCATCCTACCATAATAAAAGTTACCTCGAGGTCACACTTATTACCACGAACAAGCTACCTCCTCTCCAAAATACTTTTTGCTTTTTGGCACAAGAACCTAAGTCTCATAATCATTCCTCCAGCAGGTTCATTCCTTGTATTTTAAATATTTAGAAAATACCTAGTTTGAAATCATCCATCTCTCTCTCGTTCGTCAGACTTGAATGATGAGCAAGATGCATTTCTTATTCAAAAATTCATGTCTCAAGATTGAAGAGGGTGCAAGTTATTTTGTTATAAATATTTTGCCTAAGTCCCTGAGGAATCTATTGTTGAAACCTAATCTTTCACTTCTCCATGCTTGATACTTAATGCGCTGCTTATCCTACTCAAATGAAGCACACAATAATAATCCATGTAGTACACTTATATTAAGTTCAAGACAATTGTTAATTTTACTACGTGATTAGATATTAATTAGATATTGACACGAGTGAGTGATAATAATGATACAAGTGAAACTCTTGGAAGTGTCTCAGAGGTCGTCGTCGTCATCATCATGAGAGGGTGTGGTGATTCTTTCGTAGTCTTATTAGCCGTATCATCATCAGAAGTAATTTCCCCCATTGCCATAAAGAACAATGAGAATAATCATCGGAACAATGACAAAGAGGAGAATGAATCCAATCATCAATCCAATTCCAGCTCCCGGAGAAGCCATTTTGGCTCGAGGGGGAGGTGTTGGTTTTTCCTCAGGGGGTGGTCCACCAGCTTCTCCTCCTCCAGGTCCGTAAGCATAACCAGCTTCAGGTCCTCCTGGACCGTAGTTGTTCGGTGGTTGACCATAACTGTAATCATACGCTTGTTGGGGTTGTCCATAAGGGTCAGCTCCAGGAGCACCGCCAGGCTGCCCTCCATAAGGATTCATCGGTTGTCCAGGGTCGCTTCCTCCAGGAGCAGCGGTGTAGTTGTATTGTTGAGCCATCACTGGAACTGCAAGTGCACGCAAAATCCACTCATTATCACCATCACATACACTCACATACGAAATGCAGATTTAAACTCCTCTTGACTTACATTTGATTTAACGAAGGGTTGCTTGGAATTTGTCACAATTGTCCACACTGCAGCTTCCTCCAATTTTACACAGTGTCAACAAAAGGGTAAATACAACGCACCTTCTGCGGCTGCGATTTCAAGGGCTGCAAAAAATCTCTATCATCTCTTCCTTGTCCTGAACTTGAAAGCATCTGAGGTAAAAGTTGCCATGTTACTACGTGGGATACCAAAATTAGAGATCTCTCCGGAGATATTTTTACAGCTTCCGATTTCTCTTCCCTTTATCATTATATTAAATAGCACGAAGGGGGCTGGTATTTAACCATTGCACATGACAAGGTAATGAGTGATCTCTCTCTCTAAATGATTTCTGACTAATAGCCGGCAGTAGCCGAAGTTATCATTTAGTGATGATTTTGAAGCAGGGATAATGAATAATCTACTCATTCTTGACAGAGAAAACTTTGCAGGTGGAGTGATGAATGAAACGAACCATATCTTATGGCCATAGATTTATTTAGAATTCCTTCCACCATTATATTATTTACACACAAGTATAGGAAGGAGCCTGTTAAGTTTCTACAAATCTTTTCCTTCGTCTTGTTTTCCCAATAAAACGAGAAATAAAGCAGGAGCGCATACACTTCATTTTTACTGCTTTAGGGACTCCTCAAAGTAAGTTTAGTGAATGAGATTTTGGACATTTAGACATTTCACTTGTGACTCCAACAAAAGACTCCTATCTTATGGGTTTATTTTTCGGTGTTGTTTCGAAAAAAAACATTTTGAAGGACACGGAGCATGGAAGAAGGTTTGCTTTGCTTTTTGGGTACTTTTTTCATCAGTTAGAAAGCTTTCAACAACGGAACTTTTTCCCCGTACACGTAAGGGGTATACAATAGTGCACATTTAATTCCCTGCGTCTTTCCAGAAGTCTCTTCTTCATCTCCCAACCAGTACATACATATATATATACATATATGTACACTTGTTTTTTCATCTTCAATTTCACAAGGAGAGAGAGAGAGAGCTAAAGGAGTTTTGGGAGATGGCAATACACTTTAAGGGTAGTCTCAACTCGAACAATCACCGACTTTGTTTCATTTTAAGAAACTTTCCTGTTACTTATTATGTCCCAAAAGTTCTCAAAAGGCAAAAAGTATCATCTTCTTCCCTTCAAAGTTTCTCCTGGGCTAAATGGCAGTCACACACACAATAAAAGACTTTCAAGACAGATATCAACTCTGTGTCTCCCTGCGGTGTGGAAAATTATGAACAGACTCTCTCTCCTTACAGCCTAATGGGTCCCTTAACTATTAAGGAATCCCAAAATACAGCTGACCCTTTGACCCTACCATCTTTTAAACTAAAACATTATTACATAATTCCAACGATGTGACAATACTCAAATCTCTCACTCTGAGAGGAATTATATTAAACGACAAGATGAAAATTCATCATATCTGTCGAAACCATATTTTATATGAGGGTACAACTTGAGATCTCACAGAGCCAGAGGACAGGACAATATTACTATATGGACAGACTTTGTATGAGAGATAAGTGGATTTCCATTGCCACGTCACTTTTAGCTCTGCCAACGAAGGTCTAAATGAATGAATATGGATATCCATACGGACGTAGATTGAAGTCCTGAGAGACAAAAGCCCTTAATATTTCCCGAATATATTTCAAGTGTTTAGAGTCTTCTTCTGCTTCCACAACACGAACCTTCATCATCAAATGGGAGAAAGAGATGAATCTGTGCATAGACATCCTTTTGTTTCACACAATGAAGGGTACTTTATTATTTGTGGTGAACTCAGCTTCCTCTACTAAACCTTCATTCATTCCTTCACTCTATCTCAAATCTCTACTCTAGTCACACCCACACTCTCTATTTTGTGTTGTTGTGTGCAGATTGAATAGAAATCGAAGTGACACTGATTTCCACACAAGTATAATTTATGCATTTATATTTTATACTCATCAAAACTTCCAAAGTTTTCCTATCCCATCGTGTCAAAGGCAAAAAACTTGTTAGTTTTAATTTTTAAATTATAAGTAAAGTGGTTGGTTCATCTTTATTTCACAGTATTGGCAATGTTTTAAAATCAAGGACTATTATCAGATGGTTGCGAAGTATGGAATTGAGACACATGAATTGACATGATAAATCAGACAGAAGTGTCGAAACTCGAAACATAAAAGGGCAGAAAAATGCCGAAAAATAAAAGGACAGAAAATGTCGCAAAATTTAAATTAGCAAAAAAAGAACCCTTCAGAATTTTAAATTGTAATTCAATGTGTGACATAGACTACTATTTCTAGAATACTATAAGTTTAATCTAATTAATAGTAAGCATACGTTTGATTAACTTTCAGATTACTGACGTCGAGTGACTCCCGTCATTCCAGTACAATTCAACCGACCTTTACATACGAAACACTCACACCTGAGCTTCATAATCAGTGACTGGACAATGTGTCAAATGTACTTGAGATTAGAGAGACTCCTAAAAACTCGTTAAACTAATCAAACAATCTCGAATAGAAAGTTACAACAAGTTACAAGAAAGATGAAATTCACACGTGGAGAAAGGATTTCATTCCTCTGGACAACTCTCCTTCTCTCTACTTTATTCTGGCCGTGTCTCTTGGCAGAAATCGTTTGTCCTCCATATCAGGACATCCCCTATTGTTCTTGCTTTGTCCTCGACGACCAACTCCACATCCAATGTTCTGGAAGTGACTTTGCCACGCTTAAAAAATCACTCCAAGTCCTCAACGGCCCTGTCAAATCATTCAGTGTATACGACTTGGATGCTCGAGCCTCAGTTCTCCCCAATGGACTCACGGATAACGTCACATCACCCGTTTTTCATCTCCAGGTAAGTCCCTTATTAATTAACTCACCTGTAATCAATACCCTGTCCAAAATCTCCATCTCTTATTCTCCAGATATCGCATTCATCTGTAGAAGACCTCGCAGAAAACAGTCTCCGTGGCCTAGCCAAAAGTCTCGAGAGCTTAGCCGTTGTCTCCTCCCGACTCAAATTCATCCCCCAATCAACTCTTGCTACATTGAGACGCTTAAAGATGTTGGACTTTGAAGCAAATCAACTTCAAGAACTGGGTCCTTATAGTTTCCACAATATTCTCCTTCAAAAGGTACCACCACCACACATGCATACAATTATCTCTCTGACTATCAGATAACTTATTGCGTATACTCTTCCACGCTGAATCGATTCCTCTTTCGCAAACTTCCTAATATTATATCCTTGGTAGAAGATTCTTCTTCGGTCCATAAAATAAATCCAAGTTAAGACAAACATCTCTCCATACACACAAGCCTTTCCTTCCTTCCTCTGTGTGTGTCCTTATCTAAATTGGTTCTTCTATCACCCGTGAATCTTCCTCTTCTGCTCTTAAACTCCTCTCCTTCGTCTCATAAATAAAGAATCCAAGTAGTATCATTAAAAGAAGGATCATCATTTAAAACTTAAATTGCATTCCTTAATTCCTCTCTTTACCGAATTATCGCGTATTTCCAATTACAACAACTCCACACAATATTAACTATACTCTTGCTGTCTCTCTCTCATTGCAGCTGAACCTAAAGGGCAATCTGCTGGAGAACATAAGCGAGCACTCGTTCTGGGGCCTCGAGGAGACTCTCATGGACATAGACATGTCTGAAAACAAACTCAAATCATTTCCATATCTTCCACTTCGTCGATTGAGACTCCTCTCATCTCTCAATTTAGCTTGGAATGAGTTAAATGATCTTGAAACGCTTCTTCCTTCACCACCTTCACCTTCTTCATCTACCTCCCTACCTGAAAGACGGAACAATAAACCCGCTCACTCTGGAGCTTTTGACGTTATCCGATCTGGACTTAAGAACGGTGGTGGACTCGGCTCTGCTTCAAATGGAATACTATTAACTTATGGAGTGGAAAAAGAATCTTCCTCTTCTCCAGGCCTGACCGTCAACTCTAAAGAACTTAATGCCCCAATGGATTGGCCTCTACTGAAATACCTCAACTTGAATTCAAATTACTTGCGAACTATTGGCCGAAGCACATTCCTCCCAATGCGGAACCTTCGCTCACTCCTCCTCCATTTGAATTCCATTGAGTCTCTTCATCCAGAAGTGTTCCATCCTCTCCAAGAACTCGAATCTATTGACCTATCCCACAACAAATTAACTCTCCTTCCTTCCTCAACCTTTGCTAAGAACTCCCACCTCGTATTTATTGACTTGTCCAACAATCACCTCCACACTGTTGGCGAAGGACTTCTCCAGAATCTTCCAGAACTAAAGGAGCTCTTTCTAAATGGGAACAACATCCTCCGTCTCCTTGCTCCAACCTTCCTCCACTCTCCAAAAGTCTCTGTCCTCTACTTACAAGGAAACGCACTTCGTTACATTGAATCTGGAGCATTTGTCCCGTTAAAAAACCTCACTGAAATCCGTCTCAGTGATAACTTCCTCCGAATTCTACCCCAAGACTTGTTCCTATCTAATGAAGCCCTGTCTTCTCTCTCCCTCGATGGAAACCACTTGACTAAAATCGCTCCAGGAACTTTCTCCTCCAGCTCCAAAGGTCTCAAAGAACTTCGTCTGCAGAACAATCAAATTTCCTCAATTTCTCCAGGAGTATTTGACTCTTTAGCCTCTCTCGAAGAGATTCACTTGGAAAACAACAAACTAACAATGATCCGTGGTCTCTCTTCACTCCGGAGAATCCGTCATGTCACTCTGAGTCGAAATTCCTTCGAACGCCTCTCTGGAGAAATGCTCCCTGGAAATGAACTCTCTTCCTTGAGTCTTGGTCACAATTCCATCCGGTCAATTGCCGACGGCACCTTCCTCAATCAATCCACTCTGAGTATTCTCTTTTTAGGGAACAACAAGTTGACTCGTCTCGGTCCTCGGATCTTCCTAGGTCTCCGGAGCTTAGAACGGCTTTACCTCCAGAAAAACAATATCTCTTGGATCCACCCGGACACTTTCTCATCCCAGACAAAAGCTCTCCAATACCTGGACTTGAGTTACAACGAGCTGCAATCGATTTCCAGGACTGTCTTTGCTGGACTCGCTTTCATTGAAGAGATTAACTTGAGCAACAACTTCATTTCATCTTTGGAGGAAGGAGCGTTTAGTTACTTGCGTAGTCTCAGGATACTCGACCTATCCTACAACAAACTAACGATCTTAGATTACTCTCAAGTTTTCCATCCAGGTGGATTAGAGATTTTGAAATTGTGCTGTAATTCTCTTAAAGAGTTCTACGTACGAACATCATCTCCAGGATCATCATCTTTAGTTACTCCATTTCCTCATTCAAATACCGCTGGAGGAAACTCTGGAAACTCTCCTCCTTCATCTTCTGGAGAAATCCGACTTTCTCCAGGAATCGCAGTTGCCCTAAGGGAGTTGGACCTTCAACAAAACTCCCTCACGGGTTCAACCTTCCGTCAAATTGAAATGGGACGAGTTGAAGTGTTACAAATCTCTGGGAATAATTTAACGGACCTTGATGAAGCAATGCTCGATGGATTCCCATCACTCTCGTTCTTCTCTGCGGATAAATCTCACATTACTTCTCTACCTGGAACACTCTTCAGATCTAATGGAGCTCTCGCTGTTATCCGACTCAGTGATAACTTCATCTCACACATTCCAGAGAGTGCGTTTCTCCCTGAAATTCCAGGCAGATCTCAACCTAGTTCATCTCCTTTAAGGGAACTCCACTTGAGACACAACAAACTCAGAGCATTTCCATACAAAGCACTATCCAATTGTAGCTCCCTGGAAGTCTTAACTCTCTCTGGAAATCGGATCAACACCCTAGACCTAAATAGAATCTCACTCCCTCGTCTAAAACAACTGGATATGAATGACAACAGACTTAATAAGATCTCCGGGTCATCCCTGACCAAGAGCATGCCCCTCCTTCAAGTTGTTGACTTTGGAGAAAACAATATCTCTCGTGTGGCCAATGATTTCGTCAAGAATCTTTCTCTGAGTCAGATTAACTTTGGGGGCAATTCTATGGAGAAAGTTCCTTATGCTTTTAGTGACAAATGGGTCGGTGGTGGATCTCCAAATTCTCAAGTCTCCTTTGTACTTAACATGAGTGGAAACCCATTAATTAACTTTTACACGGAAGATCACCACAATACAAACTTCAGTGTAATGGACCTTTACTTGTGTGACACGAATGTGAGTTATTTGACGAGTGAAGAGTTCAAGATTTACCCGAGACTTCATAGACTCGTTATTAAAAGAAATCCTTTGAGTATTTTACCACCTGCGGCGTTTTCTAACCTAGCTAACCTTAATTTATTGGATCTCAGTGAAAATGCTATTGAAGAAGTTACGTTTGATTCGTTCACTGGCCTACTTCAATTAAAGAGTTTGAATTTGTCTCACAATCGGATTAAAGATGTACAGCCGTTTCACACGAATTTGGGGGGACTTCAGGTAAGACTCAACCATAATTAATTACCTGAGATTTAACTTAATAATCAATTGATCAATTAATTTCTTATCCTTTAGGATTTGGACTTATCCTACAACCAAATATTCCGGCTAGCTCCAGAGAACTTTGCCAAACTGATATCTCTCGTGACTCTCCGTATTCGTGGGAATATAATTGTTTCCCTTCCTTCCGAGTTATTTGGACCTTTAGCCCGTCTTGCAGTTTTGGACTTGAGTAAAAATGCAATCGAGTCTATTCCTTCGAGCACTCTGAGACATTTCGAAACGAGAATCTCTGCACTCAGACTTGAAGGTACTGCTTAATCAAACAAAACCGGATTAATAATATAATTGCACCAGTAATTAATAATTAATAAATCTTTTAATTATCCTTTCTTTCTTCATAGAAAACCCCTTGAAGTGCGACTGCGAAAGCAAAGACTTGTGGGAATGGCTACAATCCCACCCGAAAGTCTTCACTCCTCGGACTTCCTCAACTTCTTCTTCAGGTGGGCTACCCTCAAAAGACATCAAGTCAAGCCCCACTGGACTTTTAATTCCTGCAAGTCAACCCAATTTCATTTGCGATCGACCCGATGAATTCCGTGGCAAACCGATTCTCGAAGTAGACTTGGATTCTTTCTGTTCCTCCCCTGCCATCGTCAAAGTCGACATTCAAGTTAGTGTTCTAGGAATTATTGCACCCCTTTAACGGTTTCCTCCAGGAGAGATCACGTCCTAATATCACTATTTTGCCAGATTGATAGCTCATAAAGTGGTTCAAATACGAGACACACTTAAACTCTGAACTGATATTTTTCTTTCCAGGAAGTCCAGCCATCCTCAGCAATAGTATCATGGGAAGGCCGGAACAATTCGCTAATGAATGGATACATGATAGCTTACCACGCTCTGAACCACGATAACCGAATCCAATGGACTCACGCCCTTCCAGCGACTTCCAGGGCATATCGGATCCCCAACCTGGAATCAGACACGCCCTATCTCTTCTGTGTACTTGGACTTGTCACCCAATCCAATTCTAACATGACTTCCAGTGCTCTCACTCTCCTCCCTGCGGAAACTGTACTGAGAGACTCACCTGTCTCACGTTGCACCAAAGTAATCAACCTTCTCATCATTCACTCACCTGTTCTAATTATTAATCGACTAATTAATTAATAATTCCTCCCTCTTTAGATCAACACATCATTAGTCTCAGGAGACAAACTCTCCTTCCTCCAACGTCGTCTCGGAGTTGTCGTCGGAGCCTCCGTAGGCGTCCTAGTCTTCTTCGTCCTCATGATCCTCCTTACCTGCGTCAAAGTAAAGAAACGTCACGTACGACGTCAAGAAGAAAACGGCAAATTCGACCCCAACCAGCATCATCGCGTTCAAGATGCTCTTCCTACAACAAACGCTGTAGGAACCTTAGGAAGTTATCATTCATCTTGTAACAACCATTCAGATTTCATGCACCATCATCACCACCACCACCACAACACTGTCAATTCAAGTGCATACAGCACACTAACACGACTTGATGTGAATGGGAAGAACAATGGAATTAATTCATCTTCAGGAGGAACTTCCATAATTGGAATAGCTGGAGGAGGAGGGGGCGTGGGTGGAAACAACGGGGGATGCCACTTAAGTCCCGAGTTCCTAACTTATAGAAATTATTCTATTGGGGCTGACACGAATACAGAAATGGAGAGATTATGACAGGAACCTGATGTCCTTCCTCCGCCACCTGCACAATTCGCTGAAGAATCTTGTATATAATTTATACACAGCTTATCTCTCTCTATCCTCTTATCTCTATGCTTATCCTTTTAAAAATTTTTATAACTACCCAACCGTCCCTTTTAACTGTATCACAACAAGTTCCGGGTTTTATCAATATTGATTACCTATATATAATTAAATATAGGAATCCTGTTAGCATAATAAGGTAACGATTAATAAATTAATATTAACAAAACTATTAAATTACATGCGGTTCTATCTGATTAACCTGATAAAGTATTTTTTGTACTGGATTTGTATGATACACAAAAACATGTCTAATATACATATATATGAATGCTAAGCTATCTATAGCTAGTGTAGTTAAACTATTTATCAACTTACATATTATTATGTAAACATTTATACAAAAGTAATTAAATACTAAAAGTAGTTGTTAAATCTATTAAGGTTTTATTTAATATGCTGCGCATGGAAATTCTCTGTAAGCATTTGAAAGCATAGAGAGGATAATAAAAAATGTTTTGAAAACACTAAAAATAGTTTCCAGCCTCGTTTTTATCTTACTCTGAAATGCTTTGTAGTAAAGATCTCCTCAACTTTTTTAGGTTATTAGGCCACGCACAAGATAACTTCAGGACAATTTGCTATTTACCCCATTTTTAAGGTCAATTAAGGAATCAAAAGAATGCGATATGAAAATTATAGTTTCTTAATTTGCCCCACCTTTATGAAATCTTTTATTATACCTAAAACTATGAAAGAGATATATTTTGTCAGCTTGGAATAGTTCGGTTGGATAACAACAATGAAAGGAAGCCTCGGAAGGGTGACAAATGGATTAAGAGACGGATAATGAGGCGTTTCAATAGTAGTGTCAATTGTCGTGTGCCAGACTCCTAGTCTGCCTTTCCATCCGTGGAACTGACGCAGTTCATTATGTCACACTTCTCTTCTTTTGTCATCTTATTATGATTAGACAGGTGTCATCTGCAACCAAATTTGTAGGTCAACAGGACTCAACATTGACGACGCTGTCTTGACATCTTCTAAGGATGAATGAGAGTAAACATAACACTCGATTCAAGTTCCCGTTATTTCTCCGATCACCAACACATTACCTTCAAGTAGATAGGATTTCTATACTTGATGAGCTGCTATCTGTTTCCCAATCACCAATAGAGTTAATTAATTAAGTTTACTTTTCTGTCACCTTAATTATTGTTCAATTACGTAAGATATCTTTCTCAGTTCCTCGGACGTGAGGAATTGGATAGTTTTGCGTTTTTTCTATAAAAAACATCAGGTAAACTCGTCGTGTACATAGCTTTGACAAACGTTTAAATATGTACTCGTTACGTTTTTGCATGGAATTGTTATTTCTGTTATTTTTGCGGTCGATTGAGTGTCTGCTCAAATGTCCTCTCTCGTTATTTCATGTGTCTCAAGTGTCTTTTTGTGTTTTATCACCGGTACATTACATTCTTATCTTCTATGTAAGTATGTAACACGTACGCCTTACCGATATTAGATTGTTGGCAAGCAATGAGGTCATATATACAAATAATACGATAATATGAGGAGCATATGAATAATTTCTGTCCGTAAACGATTTATGAATTTTAAATGATTTAACCTTTGTATATTTCATAAGAACAAAAGATTCAAGATATCATATTAAATTCTTCTCCTTCGCCAGTTCTGCTTCATTTCTCAACAAGACAACTTCTTCGCAGTTTGTTAGTTTGTTGGCCTTAATGACTCTCTCCTTAACGTTTCAACGCCTCTCAGTCGTCATCGGTGTGTACTATTACATCTCAAGAAACAATAAAATGTCATCAAACCCTCAAAAACTCATCTCTACCACTTCTCCCGAGTCTTTGATTGTGGTTCCTTCCGTCACTTTTGAAATGTCACCTTATATATATTTACCTCTGCCACTTATTATCACAATTAGTTTTACTTCCT
>Ga0194135_10001578_pt1 | contig 13650 bp, 6 predicted proteins | sample LitLau_LLRF_2013_FD_134024 | JGI IMG/M metagenome (GOLD analysis project Ga0194135, IMG submission 134024) | Freshwater sediment microbial communities in response to fracking from North America - Little Laurel Run_MetaG_LLRF_2013 (version 2) | ecosystem: Environmental > Aquatic > Freshwater >...
ACTTTCTCTCTCCTGAAAAAACAAACATTAAATTTTTATGTGCTTCTACTTCGACTTGGGATGGATCCTTTTCCTATCTTCTCCTCCCCGGAATTAAAGCCCCTCTTCCTCCGAACATTTATTAGAGACAACAATTTGGAGAGAGAGAGAGGGTCTCTTTCAAAGGATTTTCCAGCAGAAGTTTTATAACGACGCTGCTAAAAGTACTAATTAGTCCCGGACTCCGGAACTTTCTAGAACATTGTTACTCTCAAACTTGAATTATTATTTCCATGTACAGGTGCGCCAGGCTGAGAGCCGTCGCCCTCCGAGATTGTTTCCTCCTCTCCATTTTAATTTTTGAACATGAGAGAGCCTCTCCAGAATCGGCACTTTCCCTCACACTCCACTCACTCACTGCGCACTCATTTTGTGACTAATTAGTAGGAGCTTGGTGGTGGTGCTTAGAGTAATTACAGTGTATTTAACTTTATGGAATTAGGGCAAGAGTTTGTTGAGCTATTTTCGACACCCGCCCAACAACAACGCAGGGAGCGTGGACACCCGGTCAGGAAGGAAAAACTGGGTCACCTACCAGGGTTGGCCATTTTGCGGAAATCCCTTTGGTGAAGAATCTCTGAATGTCCATCATGGCATTGACGAGCTGGATGTAGGTGGACATGTGTGACATGGACCCGACGCCCGACTCCCGGATCGAGTAGTGCGGACTCCGCGTGGCCGTGGACAGGGTGGATATCTTCCCATCCCCAATTGACGGATACTCGATGGTGGCAATGGAGACGTCCTCCTGCCTGAGCAATTGGAATGACGTCTCCAAATCCATTTGTGAGATTGTGCCTTGGCTGATGAGGATAATGGCCGACCCGGCTGCTCTCTGTCCATTTGATTTCAGCATCTAAAGGTCGGAGGGGAAGAGAAATAAATGGTGTTAGGATTTGTTGGAATAAGAAAGAGTCATATTAAGTCATAAATTGTATTAAGGGATGTTATGGGAGCGGAGAGACTCATTTCACACTCCCAGGCTTCGGGTTGTTCGCTCGACGGTCGTACAAACTACTGCTGGACGCCACTCAGAAATTAAACTTTGTATCGTCTGGGGAAAGTTCGTGAGACTCTTCCGTCGTCCCTTCCCTTTCCTTTTTCCTGTGTGAGAGAGAAAGCCCCCCAAAAAACGGACACATTTCCTTTTCGTTCTTGTTTATTTCCCTTGTCTGACTCATAGTTCAATCAACATGGGAGAGGAGGCTTCCCCTCGCTTGGAAATTAATATGTCCGTATCTAGAGTGCGTTATGGGTCGATGCCTGACACTGAGAGCCTCCAATCATCCATCCCCGGTTCCTATTATTGGCTTCTCTGAAGCGAAATGAGCCCAGGGACCCCGTTGACATAACTGCATTACAATTTGCTCCAGGAAAAGAACTTTTGTCCAAAATTCAACTAATTAGTGGATTCATTTCCCCCAACCCTCCTCCCTCCAGTCTCCAGAATAGACCACCAGCAGGATGGAAACTATATAACTTCTCCCATCCTTCAACTTGTTATATTTTCTGAAAGGTAACTAACTAAATTCTTTACGAGGTCGCCTGACACGCTCACCTCCATTTGACAAGTTCTCCGCCTCCTTCCCCTGTCTCAACTCCCTGTGACACTTTAGGCAAAACTTATAATTACTGGGGATGTCACCCCTCCTCCATCCACTTTCTCCATCTTGTCCCGCAATTACTGGGATTAATCTCACTTTGACGTGCAAAGTTTGAAACAAAACGGAAGACGGAGAAAGGAGGTGGAGGAGTCAGTTGGGAAAACTGAATTTCCCAACCAACTTTCCTGCTTATTTTAAAATTTCAAGGACCTGGGTGGAGGCCTATGGGACCTCCGCGTGTATTTGGATCTCCCGCGCCAAATGAGCTTCCGTCATTACCCGTCCAATTTATGGGAAACGAGAACGCTTATTGGACTCAAGCCACCCGGCCCTAGATTTATGGGCATTTATAACCCTAATGGCAAATGGCCTCCGAAAAGATTCGGCCCAGCAGAGCCCATTTTTATATCAAAAGAGAAAGTTCATATTTTTGAAATTGAGCCTCCCCCTCCCGCCGGAGTTCATCCCAAAGTGACATGTTTGCCTTAAAAATAAGCCCCGTTACTATGAGAAGGGTAGGAAAAGTCGGGGAGAGGAGAATAAAGGGGTCCTAATGAGATTATGTGATTGCATTACATTGATTGCATGAGTGATTCCTTTCCGTAGCGAGAGTCCGCCATTGCTCGAATCAATGTTTGGGTAGTTTGGTAACTTTTCGGCCAGGGTCCCCCTCAGGTTCTCATCGAGGCTCGTCATGTTAGCCAAGGTCCGAATGTCCGTGCCCACTGTCACCAATCCAATTTGAGTTCCGGTGGGCAGGTCGTACTTGATGAACTTCCGGATAGCCAGTTTCAGGTATTTCCATACGTCCTGCAGAGATAATAAAGGGAGTTAAACTTCCATTCCCTCCACCACCCAATTCATTTTAAAACCACCGCGGAGAAGCTCTTAGTCTCCGGTGCTCAAGTAATTAAGTGGCTGGGAATAACCCCAAAACCCGGACGCGGGGGACGGGCATGAAAAGGAACTAATGGAATCAGTCACAGTATGACGCAAGAGACCCCGGTTCCGCCGCTTTGCCTCCTTTGTCAATCACTCTAGGACGTAAAATTATTAATTGTGTAATACTTCCGAGTAGAAGCCTGGAAATCCTTATTGTCAAATTACGACGTCAGAAAATTAGAACCCTTTTGTCTCTGTCACGTTCCACTAGACACTTATTGGCTATTTACAAATCGGGCAGAAATGAGGTAAAAAAAAACATTGGAGCCCATTGCTGACCCTGACGGTGGTGGACGGTAAAGCAAGAAATGGAAATTTTATTCCCAAGGCTCACAAAGTGACGACTGGTAAACCGGTAAAATTCAAAACTAAAAATCTCCATGGGCTTCCAATACCATCCCGAATTTTAAGTTTTTACAAGGAACCTTTACCTTTCCCCAGACGAATATGTTTTTGTGAAAACCAAAACATTAAAATTCTACTCTCCTCCGCCGTCATAGACTGAAACGTAATAAAGTTGCTTTTTTCCACCATAATACGACTATAAATCCTTTCAGCAAGAGTTTCTCCTATTATTGCATAGAGTATGAACTGCGTGTGTGAGGGGAACAACAATAATATTCGCAGAAAGCGTTGTTGTCAAAACTTGTCGCCATTTGTCATACTTTCGCACGCTGGTAGTCACCAGTGCTGGTAAGCATTACTCATCTATTCAGCTCATGAATGGACCCAACACCAAAGCAGCTACTCCAAGCAGGGGCATCCAAGTATTTCCTCCATACAAAAAAAGACTTGCATAAAAAATAACAATACAAAGTGCGCGAATAAAAGGAATGCTATTAATAATGAGCTCTTCGGACTGAGCCCATAACCAAGGAACCGTGGTCGGGTCATTCTTGAGTTCAATTTAACATTTAATGGGTTTCTCTAAAATTGAGCAGGTTCAGTGGGCTTTAAAAAGGGGGACGCCAGTAAATCAAGCACAGAAAAAATTCCGCTTAATATTTGTCAGTGGTGCATAATGAGACCAGGGGTTCCGCTCCTCATTTTATATTTCTTTTTCCTTCCCCCCAAATAAAAATGCTTACCCGTAAATTCATGTTTCCGGTCTCCTCTATCAGCAATACGAATCGTGGCTGGACGAGTTGCTTGATGACGAATTCCGGCATTACTCCCCTGTTCTCGTTCCTGTGTGTACAGACAAACAATACAAATAATGGAAAAGGGATTCATAGCTCTTGATTTCATTAAGGGCATGCATAACGTTCCAGGTGGACATCATTCATTCCATTCAGGACTACAACAATGGGACTGCCGGGACTCGGCCTACCCGAAGGATACTCTCTTCCTGTCAAATATTCAGGGAAAATCGATCACTCTGCAATCGAATTAAGCAGGTGCAGGGAGTTCACACAAGGAGACGCCATTATCCTGCCAACCAAATCTAACTCGATCCACCTGTCACCCTTCCCCTCCTCTCAACAGAATTATTATTTAGAGTTGAATAATATGGGAATCTAAAACCCAGTTGGCAGACAACCAGCAGAAAATTTAAGTTAGAATCAACAATAGTAATAATACGGAAGGAATGAAGCCCCGCCAGGAGTGTGAAGATAGTTAGCCCAGAAAGTGTGTCGAAAGTCAGTAAATTGATTTTCACTCCAGAAAGTGTTTACATTTTGACAGTATCGGAAACCACCAGGCAGGCAGGCCGGAGGAAGAAGAAACGTCGATGTCGATGATGGTCTTGTTTTGTTGGAAAAGTGAAAATGTTTTTGCTTTTGCCTTATCATCCCGCAAATACTGAGTGACGGGAAGCCACTTGTACCAAGTATCATGGAATCAGGAAACAAAACACTTCTTCTTGAAGAAAATGGAAAGTTATTTCTGCCACTCAAAACTTGGTGATTTTGATAAAGATAATTTCCCACGCCGGTTATTACGACACTACTTACTTGCAGCCCTATGATGCTGCAAATTCTCTCATATAACTAAGAACCTCTTCACAAATAATCATTTTCTGGTATGACTCAGTATTTCTGAGTGGTGCGGTTGATTTATTTAATTAGACTCAGGGAAGGCTCAATTACTGTGTGGAAAATGTATATTAGGCATCCGGATTTTGAGTTTGGCCAAATTTTACACGAAATATATTCAAGTAGAGAAAATGCGGAGTGCGGACTGGGTCTTGGACGTTTCCTTTGGAATTGGGTTGAAAACGTCAAATTAAATGTTTGTAAAAGGAAAATTGGATAATTTATTCCCATGTAATAAACCACAAGCCTCTTATCGGATTCTCGAAAGTGGTGCGGGAAACGCTCTCACTTTCGCAATATTCGAATCGGACGACATTATCATTTGGACTTAATTTCAGCATGAGGCCGAGAGTGCACGAGAGTCAATTTAAAACAGATTTCCTGTCTACTGCGAGTGACAAGGAAGCCGCAAGTGGAATCCATAATTCCTTAATTGAAGTTACCTGTGCCGCGGCCGCTGCCGCCATGAAATTGCATCAATTTATGCAAACGTGTATAGCTAACCTCCTGTAAGCCTTTTACATCACCGCCGCATTGCCATTCATTCCTCCAAGCGAATCTGACATGAGCCAAAGTAAGCAGGGGAAGACTGCGGGAATATTAGTTTTCTATTAGAAAGTAATGTTTGTTTACCTTGCGGAGGATGAGGTGAGGTTACGGAAATCCGGATGGGAAAAGATAATTTCCTTTACGGACTTTTTATCGCAGAGGAAGTTGTGCTTGGTGGGAGCGAGTGGGTTGTGGGTCACAGAGTCACAGAACCACTTGACATTCGGAAGATGGGGGACTGACATAATTGAGCTGCTCACATTCTCATTTTCTGTCATGGAGGGGATGAAGACGCAGTTCCGGTCGGATGACGGATCCTTTGAACATGACGCCGACCTATGTGGAAATTAATACAATCTCATCATCGCATCGCATCGCATCCCCTTCCCTACATTTACTACCAACCGCAGAGGTCTTGGGAAGAAATCCACAAAAAAACGTCGACTGAAACTGAGAGTGTAATGAACCGTAATGAAGGAAAGGGGAAACTGCGGCAGCATTTCACTTTAGTTTACTAACTACTACTACTTCTACTAAAAAAAAGTCGCGCATAATGGGCATATAATTCCTTTTCCCATTTCCATTATTCTGTGGGGTTCTAATTACTACCACTGGGAAAACTAACTTCAAAGGAGAGGTAGGATGGGAAAAGTGTTCAAGGTATTCTCATTAAAAACCCATCATCACGTTACTGTACCATGTTTTCCACACTTCCCTAACCCGCCCTACGCTGTTCAAAACCGACCGTTTTGGATATTATTGTTATCTTGTTTTTTTTTAAAGATATATTTAGCAATGGTGGAAATAACAAGGATTTGCACAAATATTAACAATGGTTCGTAAAAAAATTTTGAACAAAAGATTTTCGGGGTCAAACCCTGAAATCACCGGAAAATTTGGAAACAAGGGGCTCATTTCACTCTAAGGAAATTTTCCGCTCAAATTATAGGAAGAGCGAAGATGAAGAAAAGGAAAAGGCTCCCAAACTGCAATTTTCCTCCTCGGATAAGAGAATGGGGCATAAATAAAAGAACTCCGCCGTACTTTTCCGAGTTGTTTGAATTGAATTGGCGAAGATTATTCCCTCTGAAGCTCCATCACTGATTTATAAGTACTGCGCTGCTGCTTGTATTTTGGCTATGTGAAAATGTGGAGGAAAATGAGGACGCGACAGGAATACTGCTCGTACTGCCGCGCTGCTGCTGGTTATTTAGTTATAAATTGGAGCAGGAAAATAGGACTTACCAATCTCCCCGCAATGGTCCATCCGTACAGGCGGTAGGGATCCGAGCGTCCCCTTTAGTACCCCCCTTATGATACTCTGCCGGATAAATGGGATCATTCTCGTAGCCTTTCTCTTCGAAGACGCCGTATCGGAGTTTGGCCCATTCATGGACAACTGCCCGATCTAAAAACGGGGAAAAGAAGAAGGAGAAGATTACATTTTAAAATCCTAATAATAAAAAACTGGAGACGGTTAAAGTTGGAAGGGAATCATCATAATGGGAGCTCATCATTCTTCCCAGTTTCTTTTTTCGCAAACGGAAGTTGTATATGGCTGTAGTGAGTGTACGCAGCCATAGCGTATGGGGTTTATTATAGAAAGGAAACCAGCAGAACCGGAGAGAGAGAGAGATGATATCAAACTCTTCAAAGGGGTTTGGCCAAGGTAGGATTAAGTGAAAGTAGCATGCAATTTCGGAGAGAGACGGTTTCTTCTTTTGGGTTAAGGAGGTACGAACCCATTTGCATTCTAATTCTCATCATCCATCCAAGTTTTCTCTAATAACAAACCGTGCGGATGGAATGGGCCCTTTGCACGGAAGCCCCCGTCTTACTTTCACTTTTGGAGGAGAAAGTACTTTTTGTGTGACGCGCGGACGGCGGACCCTCGGAAAATAGATTAAGTTGGTTAGAAAGTTCCTCTCTCGGAGAGATAGCTCACTGCGCCGAGTTTACTATGGTTTATACTTTGCTTCCGCTGAGGGTGAAACCTCATCTAACTAACCAACCCCTTAAATATGAATTTGCTTTTACAAGTTCTCCCTCCTGTCCATTCTGTCCATTCCTTCCCTAAGTAACAACTTGCCTCCCTCTGATTAGCGAAAATAACTTCCTTCCGAAACAAGAATGAAGAGACGAGCGGTTTCCCCTCAATTTTCATTTCCCTTGACAATGTACTAGTAGTACTACTTAATCTGCACCGGAGAACTTCCTTCCCATTTTTCCTTCCCCACATATTAAATCTTAAGGGGTAAATATAAAATCTAATGGGACTCGAAAAACCTAGGCATTAAGGGCCCTACTCGCACTCTCACCCCGTGCCCTGTATCCCGTCTTCCCTTCTTCCGGTTTTAAGGTCTAATAAGAAGGGAAGAAGGAAACAAGAGGCGGGGAATTTAATACAAACAAAACCATCACATTTAGTATTCCTTTACGCAAAGTTTAAAATGGAGACTCCTGAAAGTCTTGGCTTAAGTAGGCATTAGGTCAGGTTTTATGCAGACGCGGGGGATACTTTAGTCCTTTAATATCGCAGAATCCTCTCAGGAAGTTTAATATCAAAGAGACAGTTACTGCCTACACTTTCCAGCCTTATCCTTTCAAATTCACTCCCTCTTTCCTAATAAAAGTAAAATTTTAAGGAAAAAAAAAGGGAAGGAAATGGAGGGACTTGCCAGTTTCCCACCTTTTTACGCTTCGTGATCCACTGCTCTGCTGCAACCTTTCTCCGCGGTGCGAGTTCTAGGCTACCGGGAGCGGTGCGTACCTGGGAAAGCATGTCAAATCAAATCCCCCTTCCCCTTCCCTTTGTGCAAACACCAACTGCTGTGATGGCGGATGGATATTGACAGCAGCAGTAGAGCCCAACATGCCTCCCCACGGCGTCCCCTTCTTAACTTTGAACTTTTTTCCCGGACCAAAACAACCACAACAGGCAGGGGGGAGGGGGAGAAAGGGTGAAGGGAAAAACAATTGAGTGGAGGGGAAGTACCTGCGACTGACGTTCCATGTCCTGTGTCATTGTACTGCATCAAGTACTGGTAACCCATTGAAATAAAGTCCCCAGGTTTCTGGCATCCGAGAGACTGTTGCGTAAACGGTGCGTGACCAAAGAGCGGATGTTCCCCTCCAATCCGGAACTCAGCCTTGGCAACCAGGCTTGCACTGGTGTGTGAAGCAGGTAAGGACCTTCCGCAGGCCCTCGAGTCCCAAGTAGGCGGAAGGACGATGATGACTCGGTGGAAGTAGACCTTCCGGAATGTTGCTTCATGGAGATACCCAGATGCCGAGGAGAAGATTCCCTGCGGAACAGACAAAGAAAGACACAAAGATCAGAGGAGGGGTTGTTGATCGATAGATTTTCCTCTCCACTTTCTACTCTCTCAGTCCCAGTCTCAGTCTCCGTGAGTCCTCCTGCTCAAGCTGAATCCCATCATCATTTCTCATTGTTATAAATCAAATTGGACTTTCAACATCATCTGGTGACATTCCGAATCCAAGGAGTTTCCAAATCCATGAAAACCGAAAACTAAGCCAATGAATGACTTTTTGCATATCTCCGTCTCCCCCCCCCCCTTCCTTTTCTCCGCGGCTCTGCCGACTTTCTCTGCTCCTTACCCTGCTGCCGCGGCGGTTGCTACGGGTGCCAAGCTCGCCCAGTCAGAGGGTTAGGAAGGATGCTGAGATAAAGGCCTTTAAATGTCACATTAGAAAAAAATCTGCAGAGTAATGAAAACGAATAACCCAATCCATCCTTGCTGCTTTAGAGTGCGGGGGAGGCAAGAGGCCCCTCCTATTACTCAACCCGGGAATGTGGCGCAGTGGAACATTAATTAATTATTATCCATAACTGTCCTCATTCCTATTTCAGCCACAACGAATCGTTAATCACCCAAATGACTTTCACTCTCCCACCACCACCACTTACTTTCTCCCGGTTCCAATTCCCACCATTTCTCTTCTCGGCACTCCTCTAACTATGCACATTTCTCTCCCTCCCTTTTAGACATCCAGAGAGATAAGCAGCCACCATTTCGTACTATTTCCGGAGTTTTGGACTCGCTCCCCCTCATCCTAATCTCCGCTCGCATTCATTTTGATCTCCGAATGCAATCCGGCCATTTCAATCTAAATATTCCTAATCTATCTAAATGAGGATCTCCTGAACATTGAAGGATAACCGCCACACCTTGTCAGGATATAAGGTTGACCGGGCGGGAAATCGCAATGGAACATTCTCCAAATTGAGCATATTATAATAGGGATGACGGGAAAGAATAAAAAAAAACGGCACCTATAGATAGCTTCACGCGCAGCTCTTAATCAATACCGTCATAATTAAGATTTACAGCTAGAGGTGAGTGAGATGCATAAATTCCACGATTCTCAGCATGGATGAGACGGGCGGGATCGATCATATCATTTCAATGCTAGGCCTGCGTCTTTCCATTCCCAATTTCAATTTCGTATATTCAATGGGAAGTGAATGATTTGCAAAAAAGTTCAATCAATTCTGCCCGCTATCTCTGGTTTTTTTTGGAAGGTGTAACTCCTGATATCGATCGATTCAATTTGAAACTTTCATCCGATGATGAAAATCCGCCGACTTGTTTGATTGCCTTCATTTTTTTAAAATAAATTTCCTAAAATGCTGAAGCAGTAAACTGCTTGCCTTGTAGCCTCCTGGAAATTTGCGTCAATTTTTGACAGATGCCCTCGAGATGGGAAGTTAGATCAAAAACGTTTTTATTTTTAGTGCCATGTACGAAAAAGGAATGATTCCCAGAAATGTTTTATGAAGAGCATAAACCATGGACCAATTTTATTTGAGGGTATCGTTAACTTTTAAGAGGAGGCGAAGCCATGGCTCTCCCCACCATAGGTTCGGATTCTACTTTCACAGCTCACATTCATTAAAATGGGCCGAGGTGTACAAGGTATTACAATTTAAAAAGTGGAAAGACAGAAGAAGAGCTACACCCTCATTTACAATATGCCATGACAGATTTTTAATATTCTCCACTCAAGTAACCTCATATTACTCTTGTCCGCAGAGATTCCTCGAACCGTCTAATGCAATGCAATGGAATAATACAATGTATATATCCAGAAAACCAAATGCAAGATATTTCATTACAACAAATGAAGAAGATGAGGAAGAAGATCCAAACCCAAACTCTCCAATATGTTTTTTTTTTGTTTCAAAATTCTTGAAACAAGAAAGTCAGAAGATGACCTCAGGTGAGGTTAGCTTTTTCCCTTATACATAAAATTACAACTAAACAAGGACGAGCCCTCTGCACTCACATGCACACGGGCACGCATACGCACATACTGGATCCCAAGATCCGAGCTCACATGGAATTCCTTTTACCGAAACCTGATGGAGTGTTCCTTACTATAATCCTTTAGATCATAATTCATACCTTTTACAAGAAAAAGAGTTTTGATAGATTGGACGCTCGGAGGCACTCAAGAGCCAACCGACCGAACGCATCGTGTTTTTACAAACTAATTCATGGAGATGATGAGGCTGATAATATCAGGAACAATATGATGCGTTTTTTTTTCTCATACTAAACTTTCGATTTCCAGCAGTATGGCCTACGGAATTTATTGGTTTAAAAAGCGCCTTGTTTTCTTAGATTGAGAACCTCTATGTGATGTGATGCGATGTGAGCATACGCCGCAGTGAAATTTATAGCATTTTGAATTTTCATAAAACGGGCCGGAGCTCACCGGAAGGGATTAATAAGGTTTGTGCAGTGCTGTTTTTCCCCTATTCCGGTGACATTCAACATCGGGCGACAATGTCACCCCCTTCAACGCTTGACAATCCCAGTACAGGAGTACAGTGGATTAAATAAAAGTGTTTGTGGATTGATGAATGCCTTGGATCCGAAAACTTACGTTTATTAGCCAGAGATCCTTTTATTCATTCACCATAGTCAGGGCTCCGTACATCCTATTTATGCATTCTGAGTTTATAATACGGGTGGACATGAAGGTCCAAAGGGAAGTAATTGAATTCGAAAAAAAACTCAATGGGAAGAAAAGAATGGAAAACCATCCAAGCGGAGTAGCGGAAACTGAGCTGACGTAATGGTATAAAGTTTGCATGGGATCTATCCCGTCATTCATTAGCTATAGAAATGTAATATGTCCGTTTATAGGAAATTCCTATTGCCAAAAATTGTACAAATAGTTTTCCAGGCAATAATTAACCTTGGGATTTAAACGAAGGGCAAAAATGAGAAAAGTGGGAAGTTTAGGAGCCCTCCCGCTCCTCCCGCCCGCCAAGGTTTGAGAATGGATCGTTTCTCATTAATCCTCCGAGATGAGAGACTCTCAGCCGAACTGATCCAGTTACGCATCTTCTCTGATGGCTCGTTTACCTTTTCAATCCTCCAAAAAGACTTTGAAAATGGCTAACAATGAGGAACCTGACGGATGGATGGCGTATTTGGAGCTTTAGGACATGCGGACGATGGAGGATCTCATCACGGGTATCATGGCTGTCTACCTGACAGGATGCTTTGACTCTCCCTGCCACATAACAGCTTCTCTAACAGTAATCATATACTCGGGACAGAATCCATTGTCCACGTGCTCATTAACTATACACAGCCCCGTCTACATGGATCACAATAGATTGAGCAGAGAATAAAATTCGTGATTATCTCTGATTAATATCAGCAGGTTATAAATAGTCTAAACTCCGAAGACTGCTCCAAGTCTCCGCTTGCTTCCTGCCTTTGGGATCCTATTGACTCTCTTTCCAATCGAATCCCAATCCCATCCACAAGGAAGCACGGCGGATTGCTCCTCTCTTCCAGCAGCGTATCACTCCCGAGGTGATTGATACACTTGTTCCCTTTTATTTTTATTCGCTGAGACTATTTCCAAGGTCCACTATAACATAAGGCCCTTCTAACCCTCAGCTTGTAAGGAATGATCTTGCAGTTCCAAAGGCGAGGCTTCCCTGTGTGAGAACGCGGAGATTGTTATATTTCTTACACAAGGAGTTTCCCTGTCGCCGTAGGTGATTTCGGTCTGAAACCAAGCCCATCTCACTCCCTCGTATCAGGAGGCTCCAACTTTGAAGATTGAGCTTGGGGAAAATGACATCGTGGATCAGATAGTGTCATGAAGAACAGGAGACCAAGCCCAGGAATCGTTGAAATTGCCAATTCACGCCTCAAGTCAATTTTACCAAAATTAGAACCTAAACTACTGCTCCTCATCCTATCCTATCCTCATCCGCCCGGAAAACTTGTATTGTTGTTTTCATTTGCAAAGGAGTAGAACAACCTCAAACTAATCGAATGACATGATGAGGGGAGGCAGAGGGAAAACGTAAAAGGGAATCCGGGAAGCTCTCGAATTACATTCCTTTTCGGAGAAATCTTAATTGGCAATTATTCGGTGCGTCGTAAGAAGAAGAAAGGGAAAGAGAAGAATTAGAGACGCCGTCCGCTGGTGTGCTCTTCCTCCCGGAAAGATCCTCTTACTCGGAGTTTGGATCTAGCAGGTGACTGATGCTGTCGATTTCCATGATGATTCCGGGCCCGCTCTCCGTGTGGGTCTTCTGGAGAGATTGATCATTTGCAAAGAAGATTGAAACCCTTTAAGGGGATAATCATTGGGAACTGTCCAGCCCGAGTGGACTTCAATCTCAGTCCGTGATCAGTTATTTGAGAGCCTTACAATGCCCAACCAGAGGGAGAGAGAGAGAGGATGGATTGATCTCCTTCCACATCGAAAGAAAGCCATCCTCATCTGGAGGTCGGGAAGGCCCAGGAGATAATAAAATACCAGAGACCACATGCCTCATCTTCTTGATTCATATCAGGGAAATCAAGGGACCGGGCAAGAACAAAAAAATCTGAGGAACGCTTTGAGCGGATTTAGTTAACTTCCCCTGGCCGCATTCTAGGGAGTCACTAATGGTCCTCCTCCCTCCTTCCCTTGCGAAGGCTTTAATGTATTATTACCCGTGTTATTAATTTCCTCTCAAAGTCCGGAGGCTTCGCTAAAATACTTCATCCGTCATCATCATCATTTCCAGCCGCGGAGCATCTGGATTTGGTAGGTCAGAGACTAATGTAACTAATCCAGATCCCTTCAGCTTCCCCCTCTCTTTTCTCTACCTCAGTTCCTCCACCGTCTAATCAAATGAATTGGAAAATACAACTTGTCTGCTCATTGCTTTTGCTAATTAAATTAACAATTATTCTCCCACAAATCCAAGTTATCTACTTCTGTAAACTATTTATTTCTGGCAAATTTACTACCAAATTCAGGATGGAAAATAATACTAATACTCCCCGCCTCCCACCAGAAATGCATGAGGAGATCATCAGTAAGATCAAGGATGCAGAAGACTTTCTTGCCGTGACCAACTGCTCCCAATACACGAGTGATTTGATGGAACACGAGAAATGCAGTCGGCTATTTGAATTGGTTTGTTTGGAATA
>Ga0194135_10001579_pt1 | contig 13647 bp, 12 predicted proteins | sample LitLau_LLRF_2013_FD_134024 | JGI IMG/M metagenome (GOLD analysis project Ga0194135, IMG submission 134024) | Freshwater sediment microbial communities in response to fracking from North America - Little Laurel Run_MetaG_LLRF_2013 (version 2) | ecosystem: Environmental > Aquatic > Freshwater >...
CTACATCCCGGCCGGTCCGCGCCTGGGTGACAAGGTCATCGAGTTCAAGAACGTCACCAAGGGCTATGGCGATCGCGTGCTGATCGACAACCTGTCGTTCTCCATGCCCAAAGGCGCCATCGTCGGCGTGATCGGCGGCAACGGTGCCGGTAAGTCGACCCTGTTCCGCATGATCATGGGCAAGGAAACCCCGGATTCGGGCAGCATCGAGATCGGCGAAACCGTACAGCTTGCCTGTGTGGACCAGAGCCGTGAGGACCTGGACGGCAGCAAGACCGTGTTCCAGCAGATTTCCGACGGTTCCGACCAGATCCGCATCGGCAACTACGAGATCCCGTCGCGCACCTACGTCGGCCGTTTCAACTTCAAGGGCGGCGACCAGCAGAAGTTCGTCAAGGACCTGTCCGGTGGTGAGCGTGGCCGCCTGCACCTGGCCCTGACCTTGAAAGAGGGCGGCAACGTCCTGCTGCTCGACGAACCGTCCAACGACCTCGACGTTGAAACCCTGCGTTCCCTGGAAGAAGCCCTGCTGGACTTCCCGGGCGCCGCCATTGTGATCTCCCACGACCGGTGGTTCCTGGACCGGGTGGCAACTCACATCCTGGCTTACGAAGACGATTCCCAAGCGGTGTTCTTCGAAGGCAACTACACCGAGTACGAAGCCGATCGCAAGAAGCGCCTGGGCGAAGCCGCAGCGCAACCGCACCGTGTGCGGCACAAGAAGCTGGCCTGATCGGCCCGCTGCTTGAAACAAACGGAGCCTTCGGGCTCCGTTTTTTTTTCGTGCGTCGGCCAGCCGGTTCCTAGAGCAATACGGCTGTGGTGCTGGGCGTTGGCTGGCCGGCGAAGGGTTTTCTGTGGCTCCCCAAAAGCGTGCGGACCTTGCAATTTGCGCCACCAAATTCGTGCACAAAACCCCTGAAAATCGTCGCCATTTATATCTAATGCACCATTTAAATTCATATCTGCGACATTTTGCGCTGTCGCGGTGCGAGTTGAATTGATAAAGTCCCGGGCAAATCTCCCCTTAACGACAATAAATTTGCCGAGACTTCCCATGATCGAATCCGTCGAAGACTTCCTCGCCCGCCTGAAAAAGCGCGACCCGGACCAGCCCGAGTTTCACCAGGCGGTGGAAGAGGTCTTGCGCAGCCTCTGGCCATTTCTCGAAGCCAATCCGCACTATCTGAGCTCCGGCATTCTCGAGCGAATCTGCGAGCCGGAGCGCACCGTGGTGTTTCGTGTGTCCTGGGTCGACGATCAAGGCAAGGTCAGGGTCAACCGCGGCTTCCGCATCCAGATGAACAGCGCCATCGGCCCCTACAAGGGCGGCTTGCGCTTCCATCCGTCGGTCAACATGGGGGTGCTGAAATTCCTCGCTTTCGAGCAGACCTTCAAAAACTCTCTGACGTCCCTGCCCATGGGCGGCGGCAAGGGCGGCTCGGACTTCAACCCCAAAGGCAAGAGCGATGCCGAAGTCATGCGCTTCTGCCAGGCCTTCATGACCGAGCTGTACCGGCATATCGGCGCTGATGTGGACGTGCCGGCAGGCGACATTGGCGTTGGCGCCCGGGAGATCGGCTTCCTCTTTGGTCAGTACAAGCGCCTGAGCAACCAGTTCACTTCCGTGCTGACCGGCAAGGGCATCAGCTACGGCGGCAGCCTGATTCGTCCGGAAGCCACAGGATTCGGTTGCGTGTACTTCGCCGAGGAAATGCTCAAGCGTCGCGGCGATCGGGTTGAAGGCAAGCGAGTGGCGATCTCCGGCTCCGGCAATGTGGCCCAGTACGCGGCCCGCAAGGTCATGGACCTGGGGGGCAAAGTGATTTCCCTGTCCGATTCCGAAGGCACCCTGTACTGCGAGTCGGGCCTGAGCGAGGAGCAGTGGCTGGCGGTACTGGAGCTGAAGAACGTGCAGCGTGGACGGATCAGCGAGCTGGCGGCCCGCTTCGGCCTGGAATTCCGTGCCGGTAAGACCCCTTGGGATCTGGCCTGCGATATTGCCCTGCCTTGCGCCACGCAGAACGAACTGGACGCCGAAGCCGCCCGCAACCTGTTGCGCAATGGCTGCACCTGTGTCGCCGAAGGCGCCAACATGCCGACCACCCTGGAGGCTGTGGATATCTTTATCGACGCGGGCATCCTGTTCGCTCCGGGCAAGGCCTCCAACGCCGGCGGTGTCGCGGTCAGCGGCCTGGAGATGTCGCAGAACGCCATGCGCCTGCTGTGGACCGCGGGAGAAGTGGACAGCAAGCTGCACAACATCATGCAGTCGATCCACCACGCTTGCGTGCACTACGGCGAAGAGAATGGCCGGATCAACTACGTCAAGGGCGCGAACATCGCCGGTTTCGTCAAAGTGGCCGATGCCATGCTGGCCCAGGGCGTGGTCTGAGGCGTTTCAGGCCGGTTCGATGCGGATGATTTCGATCAGCTGATTGCCCGCCGGCCGTTGCCACAGAACCTCGTCACCGGGTTGTGCTCCCAACAGGGCACGACCCAGGGGCGAGGCCCAGTTGATCAGACCCCGAGCCGCATCGGCTTGATCCTCCCCGACCAGTTGCACGCTTTGCTGATGATCCTGTTCATCGGCGAAGGTTACGCGGCTGCCGATCTGTACCTTGTCGGTCGAAGTGGCCGCCGTGACCACCTGGGCGCTGTGCAGGCGCTGGGTGAAATAACGCAGGTCGCGCTCCAGCTCGGCCAGCCGCTGCTGGTCCGCGTCGTCCCCCTGATCATGCTGCTCACTGTGCTGGCTGTGCAGCAGGGCGACTTTAGCCTGCAGTTCGGCAAAGCCCTGGGGTGTGACGTAGTTGGGCTGGTCGCTGATCTGGCGTTCCACCGGCTGCTCGGCCTGGGCTGCGGCCTGATCTTCATTGACGAAAGCGCGGCTCATGATGTGCTCCTGGAGTGGAGGGCTGGACCATGGTCGCAGGCTTTTGAACCGGGCAGTTGCCTGAAAGCGACCTATTGCGAGCGATAGGCCCGGGCCGCGTCGCGGTCCTTTTCCTGTTGCCAGGCCCGTTCCCGCTCGTCCCAGTGCCGCGTTCGATAGTCGTTGCGGTCCTGATTCTCCAGCATCGCCTGGCATTGGCGGAAACCGTCGTCCCAGCCTGCGGCGTATTGCGGCTCCTTGAGGTAGCGCGGCACGTCCTTGCGGAACTCCCCGCGTATCGACCCCGCCGCCTGGCGTCCACTGACGCAGCCCGCGTCGAAACCGTCGACAAAGGCCGGCGGATAGCCTTGCTTGAGCAAATACTCGTGGTTCGACTCACAACCACCGATCAGGGCCAGTGCCAGCACCGCCCCAGCATAACGCCACATCCAGAAACTCCCGGGCTTCACCTGAGTGAAGTCTAGAAGGGCGATTGTCAGCGAGGCGTGAAAACCTTGTCGCTAACAGCTCGAAGCTTGCGCCTGCGCTTAATAGTGATACCACTTGAGTTCGAGCAGCACTTCGTTGACCGGGGTCGCCAACTGGCTGAACTGCCGTTGCGCGCTCAAACGCAGGCCCAGGTTGCGCGACAGTTCCCATTGCTGGTTGAGGCTCAGGCTGCGGCGCACCTCGCCGTTGGTGAAGTAGTCGCCCTTGGCTTCAAGGCTGAAGTTGCCCAGCGGGTTCTTCCACAGCAGCCCGGAGTTGAAGCCTGCCGCCTTGGCGATGAAACCGGCGAAATCGGCGTTGTGCTCGACCCGCACGGTGCCCAGGGCAAAGCCCAGCGTGTCTTCGCCCAGCTGCCAGGTGCCACCGGCACCACCGTTGACATGGCTGACCAGGGTTTCGTCGTCGTGCTTGCCCGGCACCCGTTCCAGGCCGCCGGTGACCTGCCAGGACCAGGGTTGCAGCAGCTCGTTGCGTGGGGTGAGGGAGCGGATGGTGGCCAGATCCAGCTGTTGCAGCTGCCAGTGGTTGCCTTCGTACTGGCGCAGTTTCATCTGCAGGATTTCGATCTGTGCCCCTAGCGGGAAGCCCTCGGCGTTGTCGTTCAGGTCGTGATAGGCCATGCGCAGGCCGTACTCGGCAAAGGCCTTGTCGTCCCGGGTGCCGACCCCCAGTTGCCAGGTGCGGGACTGGTGGCCGTCTTCCGGCAGGCCGGGCCGCTTTATTTGCAGCTCTGGCGCCGGGTTCTGGTTGATCGCCCGCAGCAGCTCGAAGCTGCGCTGGGAACGCTCGGCATCGCGCTCCAGGCCGTTGGCCCGGTAGCGTTCAAGGCGGTAGGCGGCATCGACGATCAAGGCCTGGCGATCCCGGGGCAGGGCCTTGAATGGGCCTGTCTGCAATTGTTTCTGATCGGCGCTGACCTTGAGGACCCACTGCTGTTCGTCGTGGCTCAGGGGCTGGGCGCGGCTGAGCAGTTCCCGCTCCCGGGACGGGCGATAGTCGATCCGTTCCACCAGGCCGGCGTCCTTGACTGCCTTGACCGTGTCGGTGGGAATGGCGGTCAGGGGGAACTGGCCGGTCAGGCGCAGGCTGGGGCGAGCCACCTGCAGCAGTTCCAGCAGGCGGTAGGAGCAGTTCTCGTCGAAGAAGAAGTAGTCGAACTTGATCTGCTTGAGTTCCCAGACGTGCTCCACCATGCGTTCGGTTTCGGCTTGTGTCAGGTTCAGCCGGTATTCCCACAGGTCGCGGTTTTCCAGGCTGCGGTATTCCGAGAGCTTTTCCTGGTAGGGCACCAGGGCGAACAGTCCCGGGTAGCCGCCCATCAGGCCTTTCCAGGCGTACAGAATGCTGTTGTCGGACCCTTCGATGTAGGCGCCGAAGTTGATCGCGTAGCTGAGCAGGGCGGTGTGGTTGCTCTGCACGTCGGCCTGGTCGATGCGCAGCAGGGTGTGGCCGAACATCGACGACGGGCTGTTCAAGTACGCGGCGGGAAAGATCATCACCGTGCTGTGGGGCGAGACATCCTTGAACCACTGGTTGAATTCGGCGCACTCCACTCGCGGCAAATCGTTCAGGCCCAGTTGGGCCTTGAGCCAGCGGGTGCGGGATGGGTAGACGCACTGGGCATGCCGGTCACCCGCGTCGGCCGGGGCGTAGAGGGCTTTCAGGGTAGCGGCCAGCTCGGCATCGGGGTGGTGGGCGCCGTCGGCCGCGAGGAAGAACTTCGGGTCGCTGACGTAACTGCGCCAGCCGCCGAGCTTGGCGGTTTCGTAATGGCCGATGGAAATCCAGAAGGGGTCGTGGGCCAGTTGCTGCAAACGTTGAGGGTCGATCTGGGGCGCGGCATACAGCGGGGCGCAGACACAGAGCGCCAGGTAGGCAAGGCGTTTGAGCATGGTGGGCAACTTAAGTCGGAAATACAAAGACCCAAGATGGGCAAGGTCCGGAAAACAAAACCCGCTCCCCGGAGGAAGCGGGCGGGTCGAGCTTAAGCGGGAGTGGCGTATTTCGCCAGGCGCGCATCGTTCTTCAACACGGCCAGGGTATTGGTGTGCACATCTTCCGCGGTCACGTCAGCCTTGCTGAAGATCTGTTGGAAGTGTTCGTGGGTCACCGCGGCAAAGTGCGCACGGTCTTCAGGGGCTACGCCGAGTACCACGGCATAGGTGGTCAGGGCTTCGCCTTGCCCCTTGGCCATGTCTTCGGAGAGCTCGTTCATCATGCCGTTCATGGCGAACCAGGACTTGCCGCCGTAGGTCAGCGATGCGTTGGTGGAGCAACCGTTGGTGCCGGAGGTCATGCCAAAGGTGGCGTTGCCGGAGGTGCCGTTGGTGGTGGAGGCCAGGAAGTGCGCCGGAGTGCCACGCTGGCCTTGGAACAGCATGTTGCCCCAGCCGCAATCCGGACCGCCGGGCGCTTGAGCCATGGCGTTGAGGGATACAGCGGTGAAAAGAGTACCGAGAAGAATCCGTTTCATAGCGTTGTTCTCTTTGTGTGCATACCAATGGACGGGGGAGACTGGCCCGTGGGGGCACCAGTGGGCCGGTTATCTATCCAGCCGCGCAGTTTGGAGTTTAGGCAGGTTCCCTGGGTTCCGTGATTTTTTACAAACAGTGCCTGAAACAGCTGGTTTTATTTGCCGGGGGTGGCCGTATCCGGCTTGTCTATGCTTTCCCCTGAGGCGCGCCTTGCCAGCCGGGCATACCCGGCGCCAGAATGCCGCCATCTGCCCCGCCTGATGTAAGGAAGCCCGATGCCTGATCCTGTTGCTGCCAGCCTGCGTCTCGCGCCTGAAGCGCTGACCCGCCCTTTCTCTGCTGAACAGTTCAGCTTCTCGACCACCAATGATTTGGAGCCCTTTCGCGGTGTGCTTGGCCAGGAACGTGCGGTCGAAGCCTTGCAGTTTGGCGTGGCCATGCCGCGCCCCGGTTACAACGTGTTTGTCATGGGCGAGCCGGGCACCGGCCGCTTCTCCTTCGTCAAACGCTACCTGAAAGCCGAAGGCAAACGCTTGCAGACCCCGTCCGACTGGGTCTACGTCAACAATTTCGACGAGCCCAGGGAGCCTAGGGCGCTGGAGTTGCCGGCCGGTGCCGCCGGCAGCTTCATCAGCGACATCAACGGCCTGATCGACAACCTGCTGGCGACCTTCCCGGCGGTTTTCGAGCATCCGTCCTATCAGCAGAAGAAGAGCGCCATCGACCGCGCCTTCAACCAGCGTTATGACCGCGCCCTGGATGTGATCGAGCGTCTGGCCCTGGAAAAGGACGTGGCGCTGTACCGCGACAGCAGCAACATCGCCTTTACCCCGATGTTCGATGGCAAGGCCCTGGACGAAGCCGAGTTCGCTCAGTTGCCGGAGGCCGATCGCGAGCGCTTCCACGAGGACATTTCCGCCCTGGAAGAACGCCTCAACGAAGAACTGGCGAGCCTGCCGCAATGGAAGCGCGAGTCGAGCAACCAGTTGCGCCAGCTCAACGAAGAAACCATCACCCTGGCCTTGCAGCCCTTGCTCGCGCCGCTGTCCGAGAAGTACGCGGAAAACGCCGCGGTCTGTGGATACCTGCAGGCCATGCAGGTCTATCTGCTGAAGACCGTGGTCGAGCAGTTGGTGGACGACAGCAAGACCGACGCGGTGGCGCGCAAGCTGCTGGAAGAGCAGTACTGCCCGAGCCTGGTGGTGGGTCACCCGGCCAGTGGCGGCGCGCCGGTGGTGTTCGAGCCGCATCCGACCTACGACAATCTGTTTGGCCGGATCGAGTACAGCACCGACCAGGGCGCGCTCTACACCACCTACCGGCAACTGCGTCCCGGTGCCTTGCATCGGGCCAATGGCGGCTTCCTGATCCTGGAGGCCGAAAAGATGCTCAGCGAGCCCTTTGTCTGGGACGCCCTCAAGCGTGCCCTGCAGTCGCGCAAGCTGAAGATGGAATCGCCGCTGGGCGAGATGGGGCGTCTGGCCACCGTGACCCTGACGCCGCAGATGATCCCGTTGCAGGTCAAGGTCATCATCATCGGTGCCCGCCAGCTGTATTACACGCTGCAGGACCTGGACCCGGACTTCCAGGAGATGTTCCGGGTGCTGGTGGATTTCGACGAAGACATTCCGATGGTGGACGAGAGCCTGGAGCAATTCGCCCAACTGCTCAAAACCCGTACCTCGGAAGAGGGCATGGCGCCGCTGACGGCCGATGCCGTGGCGCGCCTGGCCACCTACAGTGCGCGTCTGGCGGAACACCAGGGGCGCCTCTCGGCGCGGATTGGCGATCTGTTCCAGCTGGTCAGCGAGGCCGACTTCATCCGTCACCTGGCCTCGGACGAAATGACCGACGCCGGGCACATCGAACGAGCGTTGAAGGCCAAGGCCACGCGTACCGGTCGGGTGTCGGCGCGGATTCTCGACGACATGCTGGCCGGGATCATCCTGATCGACACCGACGGCGCGGCCGTGGGCAAGTGCAACGGCCTGACGGTGCTGGAAGTCGGGGACTCGGCGTTCGGGGTGCCGGCGCGGATTTCCGCCACGGTGTATCCCGGTGGCAGCGGCATTGTCGACATCGAGCGTGAGGTCAATCTTGGCCAGCCGATCCACTCCAAGGGGGTGATGATCCTGACCGGTTACCTGGGCAGTCGTTATGCCCAGGAGTTCCCTCTGGCGATTTCCGCGAGCATTGCCCTGGAGCAGTCCTACGGCTATGTGGACGGCGACAGTGCTTCCCTGGGCGAGGCCTGCACGTTGATTTCGGCGCTGTCGAAAACTCCGCTCAAGCAGTGTTTCGCCATCACCGGCTCGATCAACCAGTTCGGCGAAGTGCAGGCAGTGGGCGGGGTCAACGAGAAGATCGAAGGCTTCTTCCGCCTGTGCGAGGCTCGCGGTCTGACGGGGGAGCAGGGAGCGATCATTCCCCAGGCCAACGTGGCCACCCTGATGCTCGACGAGAAAGTGCTGCAGGCGGTGCGTGCCGGGCAGTTCCACGTCTACGCGGTGCGTCAGGCCGACGAGGCCCTGAGCCTGCTGGTGGGGGAGCCGGCCGGTGAGCCGGATGCCGAAGGGCAGTTCCCCGAAGGCAGCGTCAATGCGCGGGTGGTGGAGCGTCTGCGGGTCATCGCCGAGATGATCAGTGAAGAGGATCTCAAGGAGGCGGAAAAGGAGTTGGCGCAAGAGGCGCTGAGCGAAACCAAGCCCGCGTGATGGCTGTCGATGGCGAGGGCGGTGTCCCTCGCTGTCGGCGTCGGGAGTCTGACGTCAATTTGACAAAATAGACCATTCGGCGCCTGTTGGATCGCTCAACTTTGTTTATCAGGCTTTTCTTCTATTCTCAGGGCAAGGAGAACGACAGTCGTCGCTGGATCGAAACAGTCCTCAATTGAAGACTGAACAGTGGTTCTACCGAGGGTCGCCGCCATGTCGCGCAACCTTTGCCTCACCCGCCAATGCCTTGGCCTGGTTACCCGTATCGAATGCAGTGTTCGCCCACTGGCGGGGGACAACGGTATGTGGACTCTTCTCTTCGCCGCCGGAATGGCCGGTGAACAACCCTCAGCGATCAAGTCCCAGGGACCGTTCTGTGGCCCCGTGGTCGCCGAATCGATCCTCGATTCGATCGTTGAAAGCCTGACCACCCACGGCTATCAACTGGCCGACGATCCGCAGATCTGGTGCCTGCACCTGCAGGCCCAGCTGCGTCAGATCAATGGCGAACGGGTACGCGGCGCCGGCGACTTCTAGTTCCAGCCCAAGCCCTGGTGCTCATGACGCTGGCGGCGTCGATTCGCTTTTCTCAAGCTTGACCTCGAAGCCGTATTCCACGGTTTCGAGGTCGCTGCGGGTGTAGCTTTCCAATTGGCTGGGCTGGCCATAGAAGTAGTGCACGTCGAACAGTGCCGGACCATCGGCCGACGCGGTATGGCTGGTCGCGAGAATCTCCTTCAGGTACTGGCCGCTGTCGTCCTTGGCATAAAAGCGCCAGGCGTCCGCGGGAAAGAGTTTCTGGTCGACGATCAGCGCGTTGCCCCTGAGTTCGAGTCCTTTGGGCAGTTGCCGGGTGCTGATGCTGTCCTTCTTGATGCTGGCCAGGAACAGTGGAATGGAGCCCACGGCGTAAGCCGGGGTTTCCGGAAACAGGTTGAGATCGTAGGTGATGACGCCGCGCAGCGGGTCGATCTCGAAGGCTTCGTCCGGCAGCTCGATCGGTTCGCCCCGTTGGCCCTTGTCGTTCTGGGTGAAGAAGGTCAAGGGGGTGTCGCCGGCGCTGAACTCCGAGCCCAGCAGTTCGTCATTGAAGGTCCGTGGATGGCTGAACTCGATGCGCATGGCGCTGGCATCTTCCACCGATTGGCTGATGGTCACGGATTTCTTCAGTGTTTCCTCATCCAGCTGAGCGCCCTTGAGGTAGTTGGCCGCCTGATCGTCGTAGACCGCCACCGGCATGGGCAGCGGCTGGACGTTCTTGTCGCTGGTGCTGCGGTCGAAACGATGCACCGGCAGGTCCAGGTCCTTGCGTGTGATGCTGGCCTGAGCGAAGTCGAGTACGGCCACTTCGAGCTTGTCCACCACACCGTTGAAATACACCTTGGCGTAATGATTGGTGTGTTTTTGCTCGAAGGCCTTCTGCTCGTTCTCCAGTTGCTTCTCGAAGTCGTCACTCCAGCTTTTCTGCTTCTGCATCTCGGCCAGTTGCTGTTGGTAGAAGGCAATTTGTGCCGCGCTTTCGTTGATCGAACCGGAGCGGGACAGGATCTGGCCGGTGCTGTCCCGGGCTTGCGCCAACAGCGGGTTGAGCGACGTGTCGTTGGCCTCTTCGGGGAGCGGGGTGCTGTTGTTCAGTTCGATTTCGGCGAGGTTTTTCTCCAGCGACAACAGGGTCAGGCGGATGTTGCCGTCCTGGCGTGGCTTGCCGACATCGGCCTTGGTCAGCTCGAAGGTGAGCACGCGACTGGGGGCGATCACTTCAAGCTTGCCCCGCAGGGAGACGGGCTGCGGCTGGTTCTTGTTGTCGACTTCCAGGCCCTCGATAAAGGGGTAGGTCACCGTCAGGTCATCCGGGTTGGTCAGGTTGGAGCTTGAGGGACTCAGTTGAATCCCCGGGTCGGTCTCCGACCATTCAGGTTGGAAGGGGATGACTTTCTTGTTGCTCAGGGTGACCGACTGCCACTCCAGGCCGTGGGGAAAGGGGAACTGCGCGGACATGTCGAAGCTGAAGGGAAACACCGGTTGCAGATCGGTCAGGTAGTCCGAGCTGGAAGGTTTGCGCAACACGAACAGGCCATTGACGTATGTATCCACCAGGGCTTGTGGCGTGGGGTAATGCTTGAGCAGGGCCAGGCTGTCCTCGCCGTATTCGGTATCGATCGGCTTGCTGGCAAGCTTGCCTTGCGCGCGCTCCAACAGCAGCAGCGAGCCCCCGAGATCGCTGATGGCTTCTTTGAGCTTGGGGTCCTTGATAGCGTCCAGGGAGGCTTCGAACTGCCTGGTTCTCTCTTCGAGGCTGGCCTGCTTGTTTTCGTCGCTGGGTGAACAGCCGCCGCTGATCAGCAGAACCAGGCCAAGGCCGATGCTTGTCAAAGGCAATCGCAAATCCATTTTCCGGTCTTCCTGTCCAATGTCGGTGAGGGGGAGGAACGGTTCGACACTAGCAGAAAAAACCTGCGGAAAAACCCGTAGAAACAGCGATTGTCTGTGGTTTATGGGCATTTGGAGCGCTGATATACTCGCCGCCGTTTTTTACTCCGGGTGCGAGATTCAATGGAACGTTTTATCGAAAATGCAATGTATGCCTCACGCTGGCTGCTGGCGCCGATCTACTTCGGTTTGTCACTGGGCCTGCTGGCGTTGGCATTGAAGTTCTTCCAGGAAGTCTTTCACGTCATTCCCAATGTGTTTTCCATGGCGGAGTCGGATCTGATCCTGGTCCTGCTGTCGTTGATCGACATGGCGCTGGTGGGCGGTCTGCTGGTGATGGTGATGATCTCCGGCTATGAGAACTTCGTCTCGCAGCTGGACATCGATGAAGACAAGGAAAAGCTCAGTTGGCTGGGCAAGATGGATTCGTCGTCACTGAAGATGAAGGTGGCGGCGTCCATCGTGGCTATCTCCTCGATTCACCTGTTGCGGGTGTTCATGGACGCCAAGAACACCCCGACCGAGTACCTGCTGTGGTACGTGGTGATTCACATGACCTTCGTGATCTCGGCGTTTGCCATGGGTTACCTGGACAAGCTGACCAAGCATTGATTGCACCTGCTGGATGAATGCCGCCCGCCCGTGCGTTGCGAAACGGACGGGCGGTGTTGTTTGTGGCTTGTGCTTTTCCTGGCCGAGGAATATCCATGTAGGCGTCGAGGGTTTCTAATACACGAGGTACGCTCATGAACCTGCAGGAAATGAATGCCTACGCCATCGCCGGAAAAGTCGACGAATTGAACCTGATCTCCCTGGAAGGCGGGATCTATCTGCTTGAGGCGCGCATGCACGGAGCGGCTTATCCATTGAGCGATGCTCAGGGGCAGATGTTTCATCTGCGTTCGGTGGAGCATGCACGTGAGGTATTGCAGTCCTTTCCCAAGTTGCCTTTCCACCTGATTCACACGTCGGTGCACGATGAGATGTGCGGTTTGTCCGCCAGCGCCGAAGAAAGCCTGAAGGTGCCGATCACCATGCGCTCCAGTTGGTAGTGCTGGGGTGGCGCTGATTATCGCCGGACTTCTGTGCTAGTCTGCTCGCCCTTTTGATTCCGGGCGCTCCGGGAGGCCCGGTGTGTCTGTGGCTGTTCCTGAGCCGTCCGCACAGCGGAGCAGTGTCATGTCCGAAGTAAATCTGTCCACCGACGAAACCCGCGTCAGCTACGGTATTGGCCGTCAGTTGGGCGACCAGCTGCGTGACAACCCGCCACCGGGTGTGAGCCTGGACGCGATCCTGGCGGGCCTGACCGACGCTTTCGCCGGTAAGCCAAGCCGTGTGGGTCAGGAAGAGATGTCCGCCAGCTTCAAGGTGATTCGTGAAGTCATGCAGGCTGAAGCAGCTGCCAAGGCTGAAGCCGCTGCCGGTGCCGGCCTGGCTTTCCTGGCGGAAAACGCCAAGCGTGAAGGCATCACCACCCTGGCTTCCGGCCTGCAGTTTGAAGTGCTGACTCAGGGCGACGGCGCCAAGCCATCCCGTGAAGACAGCGTGCGTACCCACTATCACGGCACCCTGATCGACGGCACCGTGTTCGACAGCTCCTATGAGCGCGGCCAGCCTGCCGAATTCCCGGTTGGTGGCGTGATCGCCGGCTGGACCGAAGCGCTGCAACTGATGAACGCCGGTAGCAAATGGCGTCTGTACGTGCCGAGCGAACTGGCTTACGGCGCACAAGGTGTGGGCAGCATCCCGCCGCACAGCGTTCTGGTGTTCGACGTCGAGCTGCTGGACGTTCTGTAACCCTTGTAGGAGCCAGCTTGCTGGCGATGACGGCCGCGCATGCGCAGTCTGTTCATCGTCGGCAAGCTTGCCCCTTTATCGGCTTTGGTTTCATAGACGGATTTTTGCGCCCAGGCTCTGGCCATCGGCGCCGGTTGGCCGCAAGGCTCTGGCGTAGCAGAACAAAAACAGGTTGCGCACCAATTCCTTGAGTACCAGCGGCTCGCTGGAGCTCAGACCGTTCAGGTCCAGATCCCCCTGGTCCTGCAGCTCGCTCAGGGCTTCTTCTTCCAGCACTGCACAGACTTCCCCGGTTTCCCGATGCAGGATTCGCAGGTAGGGGTGTGGGCGGTCCAGCCAGGCATCAATCAAATAAGTCATGGGTGTCATCTCCTTGAATGGGGTTCAATGAGAATAATTCTTATTCAATGAATAGCAAGTACCTATTGGCGGTTTGTGCTTTTTTCTGTGTGGAAATTGTTTTCGATCAAATCGGCTGGCTTTTCGCTAGCAGGTGGGTGGATCAAGCATGGCGGGGGTGTAGGCGGGATACCCTCTCGCGGCAGGCGCGAGAGGGTGCGGGCGTCAGACCTTGCGGACGAACTCGGACTTGAGCTTCATCGGGCCGATGCCGTCGATCTTGCAGTCGATGTCGTGGTCGCCATCGCACAGGCGGATGTTCTTGACCTTGGTGCCGACCTTGACCACCAGGGAGGTGCCCTTGACCTTGAGGTCCTTGATCACGCTGACACTGTCGCCGTCCGTCAGCACATTGCCATTGGCGTCCTTGACCACACCGTCGGCATCGCCGCTTGCTGCACTGGCGGTGGCCGGGTTCCATTCATGGGCACATTCCGGGCAGATCCAC
>Ga0194135_10001580_pt1 | contig 13646 bp, 18 predicted proteins | sample LitLau_LLRF_2013_FD_134024 | JGI IMG/M metagenome (GOLD analysis project Ga0194135, IMG submission 134024) | Freshwater sediment microbial communities in response to fracking from North America - Little Laurel Run_MetaG_LLRF_2013 (version 2) | ecosystem: Environmental > Aquatic > Freshwater >...
GGAGCAGCAATCGGAAGAAGACATTATGGCGACCGATGGGACCAACAATGAAGAGATGATCGACGATTGTCTTGATTTCCTCAATGCTTACGTTGAATTTAAGGAAACATTTTCAAGAGTTCATGTTCATTTATTGGAGAGAGTATTTAGAATGTATATAATACATTTTATGAAGTATCACAAATTGAGGCTCGTGGGTCGGTGCTTGGGAATAAATGACGTGTATATGTATGCATATTTTACTTACTCCAGGGCAAATGGCGCATCGGATGGATTTCTAAAATCTAAAGAGCTTCGGGAATTTCTCAAGTTTGAGAAAGATCTCACAGAACAAGAAATAGAAGCGTTCATTGCTGAAGGAGATTTCGATAAGGACAACAAGCTCAGTTTTCGAGAATTTTTATTTCTTTGTCAGCGTGCAGAGCTACAAACTATTGAGGATATTATTCCTTCGGACTTTTCCATTCTGTCTGACAGTCCTGTAAGCTCAACTACTATTAGACAGATATTCAAGACTCTTTTCTCTTGTGTTGGAATTCCTTTTCGTCCAAACATTCGCCAGTCTGTTCAGTTCTTTGAAATGAAGGTGAATGAATAATTATTTACAGTGTGATGATTTCTTGGGAATAATTCAATAAATTAGTACACTTTTATTCAACTTTGTGCATTGTATAATAGATCGCAGCAATGGCAAAATCTGCTGGAATAACTCCTATTGTCCAAGTTCAATCAGCACGGAAGCTTCACCTTCCCAAATCTACTTCCAAAGAACTGTCACTAGCTTCCAGGGGTTCCAATGAGGATCAAGTTTTCACAAACTCTTCCAAAGACTCTCTTATCAAAATTCCAATTCAAACATTATCTATTCAGAAACTTTTGGATGAGCATGGGAATTTATTGAAAGCTCCAGCAGTAGTTTCTCATGAAGAATTGAAGATTCAGGAAATAAAGCCATATCAAGCTGGAGATACAAGTTGTACTAATCAGACAGAGGACAATTATGTCAAGTCTACGGAATCTTCCGAAGAAACAGCAGATGTGTTGACTCCTTTGCCAAAGAAGAAACAACAATCTGTGCTTGATGAGAATTTGAAAACTGATTTAAATCTTACAGAGGATTTCTGGCAAAATATTGTATGCTACATTTGCAATTGTAAAAGTAAATATTAATGTCACGATTGATGATAATCGTCATCTCAAATGATTTTTAGTTAGAAGAGGAAAGGAAAATCCTGGAAGGCAATCCCTTAATCTTACCCCATGAGTATGACTATGACCTGATCATAATTGGGAGTGGAGCAGGAGGCACTGCAGCTGCAAAGGAAGCTTCCAAGTTGGGAAAGCGAGTGGCAATCTGTGACTTTATTTTGCCATCGTCAGTTATCAAAAGTTGGGGATGGAGACTTGGAGGAAGTTGCATTGCCACAGGATGCGTTCCAAAGTCTCTTATTCATCATTCAGGACTCATTGGTGAAGCATTAGATAGACAATCTGCACTTTCTTATGGGTGGCTTTCTTCATCTTCTTCAGTGGAAGAAACTAAACCTGAAATTGACTGGACTACACTTATCGATCATGTCCAGAGTCACATCAAAATTCTAAATGAAGAGAGAAAGTTGGTTACAGGATACCGCGAGGGTGTGGAGTATTTCAATGCACACTGTAAATTTCACGGTCCCCATTCTATTAACTTAACCATGGAAGATAAATCCACTAAAGTCATCACAGGACAAGTAATGACATACAGGCATAATTCACATTTAAATATTAATAATTATTATGAGTATTTGTAAGTACTTGATACAATTAACTACTGCAGAAAATCCTGATTACCGTTGGATCTTTATATCAATTCCTGGATATTCCTGGAGCACCTGGAAATTGTATAACCATAGATGACATTTTCTCCCTGAGAACTCACCCAGGGAAAGTCTTAATAGTTGGAGGTGGTCCCGATGCCATTGAATGTGCTGGACTCTTATTGTCCTTAAATTTAGACGTGACATTAATGTCCCGATCACTCGCCCTCAAGAACTATGACCAACGAATGGCTACACTCATAATGGAAATGCTCAATGGACGAGGTCTTAACGTGATGATTGGATTTAGTCCTGTAAAAATAGACGAAGAAAACGATTCCCCTCAAGGTGAATTCACAGACAATTCATCATCTCCAAAGAACAGACGGAGAACTCTTATCGTCCACGCTAAACACGGAAGTGGAGAGATCCAAGAATTAAAATTCAACACAGTAATCTTAGCAATTGGAAAGAAGCCTTGTACTAACATGCTCCAATTAGACAAAGCAGGTGTGTGTACTCAGTTATTAACTTAACAATTTTTAGCTGTTTCATAATCCAAAATATACTAGATGTTTTAGTTGACGACAAAACGGGAAAGATTTGGGTGGATAGCAAGGACATGACGACTTCTGAAGATGTTTATGCATTGGGCGACTGTGCTACAAATCGGCCAGGGGACACAGCAGTGTCTTTCCAAGCTGGAACTGTTCTTTCTCAAAGACTTTTCACATTTAATGGTCAACCTGAGTTGGTCATGGACTATGACCAACCAATTCCAAAGTTTCTGATGACCCCAGTGGAATATGCTTGCATAGGATTGTCAGAAGAAGCTGCTGTGGCTGAACATGGGAAACTGTCTATTGAAGTTTACTATTCTAGGTTCAAGTCTTTACAGAGTAGATTCGCTAGTAGCAGGTACAGTGCTTATTGTATACACCGTATATGAGACTATAAACAAACGTATACAGGAACTTAATACTAATTCACAATGCAGATACGGTGATCGGTACTATGCAAAGTTGATTACTTTGAAACCTGAGGACGAACGAGTTATTGGACTGCACTATTTAGGACCAAATGCTGGTGAAGTAGTTCAAGGATTTGTATTAGCATTCAAGTTTAAAGCAACTAAGGCAGATTTCGATTCCATGAACGCAATTCATCCAACTTGTGCAGAGATCTTTTCAAAAATGTCTAAATTGGATGAGAACGGCACAGAGCATGAAGTCACAAACTACTGATATTAGTAGAATGTAGAACCTTTCTTCAAGAAACTCTACATCTAAAAGCAATTGAACTGAGAATGTGGAAAACATCCACTTGTGATGACTTGTCCTGAAAACTCACAAGTGAGAAGGGACAAGTCTGATGATTCTTATGAAGATTGCTAATAATGCTTTGCATTAATTATATTAAACAAATTCGTAGTGATCATGGATCGAAGAATGTTGGACTATACCATGGAAGTATCTTTAATATACTTCCATGGACTATACTAACAAGCAAACTCAGTTCTAACTGTATGTGAATAGTTTCACTTAATAAAACGTGCACGTGATGAGATACAATTGTAAAATTGCATTTGAGAAGTCCATTTATTGTATAATAATGATTCATAATGGCAGCATTATGGGTACGGAAACATTGTAAAAATACATTGATCTTGTACCCACAGATTAAGTGTGCACAAATCAGTCAATAATTCAGTTAAAATTAAAATATGCAAAACCTGGGATATACCCTGTAATTTATAGAAAAATCAAATCAATAGTATATCGTTATTTAAATTATTAAAATTAGTTTCAGAACTAAATGAAAAGTGATTAATCAGATCAATTAAATGCTCAGTAATCGATTGTAAACTGAAGCACTTTCGACAATCTTTTGGTATGGTATCATAGACTCGTATATAAGACCTCACTTCTTTGTTATGACAAGTTATTCGAGAGATTCTCTGTTACTGATCACTGATCGATCAGTATGTGTAGGCTCTTGTTGCTGCTTCAACTGATCAAGGTTTGAGATTCCAGCTGCCAGCATCATTTTATGGAAAACAGATCCTTCTGTTTCCATTAGCTTTTTCGGTGTATCCATTTCAACAATCTGAAACGCATAAATTGACGGTTATTGCAACAATGACTTCCCGTTTATTGCTGAGGCTGACAGTACAACAATAATAACGACTTACTTTTCCTCTTTGCATTACAATGATTCTATCATAATTAGCAATCGTGTTTAAACGATGGGCAACTGTGATAACCGTGCATTCCTTAAAGGCTTCCTGAATCGTATTTTGAATCAAGTAATCGGTTTCAATATCCAAATTGGCGGTTGCCTCGTCTAACAACAGAATCTAGAAAAGGAAGCCAGAAATATTGACAAATGCAAATAAAACCCTTTTAGACATTTTATATGGATTCTGGAGTTGTGTTTAGTTTACCTTGTTTTTGCGAAGTAGGGCTCTAGCCAAGCATATCAGTTGTTTCTCTCCGACTGAAAAGTTTTCACCATCAGTGGAAACAGGAGTATTCAACTTTTTCTCTTCTTTTTCAATCTATTGTACATATTTGAGTTAGTTATGGTAAAAAGTTAGATCATGTAGAAAACAATAACTAGATCTCCTTGCCTTTGATTTTATATGAGATTTCTCCAAAGCAGACCACACGTCTTCATCGGAGTAATCCTCGAAAGGGTCTAAATTGTATCTGATTTCAAAGACGACTTCATTTACTTTCTTGGACAGGTATTATTATTTAATGGATATGTATTGAAGTGAGAATTAACTTGCCTCAACGTTCCTTGAAACAAAACTGGATCTTGTGGTATCACTGCAATACTTCTTCTCAAGTTTTTGAGTGATATCTGACTTGTATTAACATTATCAATGGTCACATCTCCCTTATCAATGGGATAAAGTCTCAAAAGAGCAGCAATAATCGACGTTTTTCCTTTAAAAATACATTGAATGAAAATATAAGTTGCTTTATTTTTTGGCTGATAAAAATTATCACTTACCAGCCCCCGTTCTGCCAACAATCCCGATTTTTTCAGATGGTTGAACTTCAAAGGATATTTCATTGATTACATAGTCCAACTTATCTTGATACTTCATGCAGACAGACTCGAACTTAATTCCACCAGCTTTAGGCCATCCTTCTTCAGGGCGGGCACGCGATGTTGCTGAAGCGGATTCTTCACTTTCCAACTCCTAACAAGTACACAACGCGAATGAAAGAAACTATACATAAATATTAAATAATATGGAATATTCCAATTACTTCTGAGTATTCCAAAATTCTCTCGACTGAGATGAATCTTGATTGCAGTTCTGATTTCATTCTCATTACAAAGGGAAGGAAAGAGCAGACCTTAATAGCATAGAATCATCGATTCAATAGCATTTGTTAATTACTTCAATTCTGATTTTATTGTTTCATACAGTGTAAATGTTGGATAATGCCAATCCAACAAGTGCAGGAGAAACTGAGCCTCGAAATAAGACTGCTAAAAGCATCGACACAAAAATTGTCCCGAGAGAAACTGTATCAAGACGAAAAGTAAACCATCGATTTGCAGCACGATAAACTGTGGCAGCTATCAAGTGGTTGTTAACGTATTTGGCGAATCTAACTTACACAACGGAATAGATTTTTAGTTTCTAAACAAACCAGCCCGAATGCTTTCGGATTGTTCTATGTTACCTTATTCTGAAAGCGTCTTCTCTTCTAAAAGTTCGAATGATAGAAAGTCCTCCAAGGGATGATTGTAAATGATGAATGACGGGTGTTTTCATAACATTTTCCAACTTCCTAGTCTCTCGTACACAGAAGTTAAGCCAAACGTCCATAAATATCATTATTCCTGTGTTACAGAAGTATTGTAGAGTAAGTATTGTACGTAAAAAAACCTTCCTCATTTTACAGAGCTCTTACCCAGTATCAAAATTAACGCTATTGTAAAAGTTGGAAAGACGACACAAACAACTATTAGAGATGATAAAACGAAAATCACAGCTTGAGATACAAATTCCACGAAGAACGGTAGTCGGGCATCCACTGTATGCAGTTATTACAGATTATCCACATATCATAAATAATTATCATTATCAATCAATTCGTCACTTACACTCATCCATATCCTTTGAAAATCGATTGGTAATCTTTCCTAAAGGTGTAGTGTCAAAGAACATCATTGGTGAATTGATAACTTTTAGAAACATTCGCTCATGTAGTCGAGATGCACCAAAGAGAACCAATCTAGTGGTAACAGCTCCTTTTAGGAGACCGACGACCAAAATGACTAGGACGGATATGGCTAGGACTAGTTGATACATTCCTAGATCCTCGTTATCTGTTACGTAACCTTTAAACTGTTGGTCAGTGTACGTTTCATTGGTATTGTTCAGCAGCCTCTCATTCTACAATAACAATGAATACAATTAAAAGAAACGTCAACCATTAAACAAAAACTGTGAAACGCCATAAAACTAACCATTTTTCCATCTCCTGCATCTATCCAACGCTGAATCCAAACAACTGAGAAAATTCTCGTTAAAGAAAACCCTAGTAGTAAAACAAATGCAAGGAACGAAAATATGTATCCGCCACATGCTTGCAGATACAAAACGTAAGATTTGAATCCAGCAAAACTATATACACTGTCATCTTCTGTAAGCTTTTTGGCAACTGTTTCGATTTCTACAGTTTTTGATGCCCTTTTCTTAGGACTAGTACTCGCCCTCCTTTGTCTTACTTCAACCTCAACTATTGATGTGTCTGTATCGATCTCGCCTGCTTCATTTCGGTTGTGATACTGAAGTAAATTAAAATAGTGACCTCGTTTATCCACCAAATATGAATGTCGACCTTGTTCTGCTATTTCGCCGTCTTTTATGAATATTATAGATTCACAGTCTTGGAGAAGCTGGAAGAGCAAGCGGATAAATTATTATTAAAATTTACAGCTCATATAACAACGCGTAATTTCATAAAATCTAATACATACTTGTACAGCGTTTGTAACTAAAATAACTGTTTTATCTTTTAGATGTTCCTTGATACATCCTTCGAAAATTGTTTTGGCAATTATAGAGTCAACCGCAGCAAGAGGATCATCCAGCAAATAAATAGACTTGTCAGCGTAAATTGCTCTCGCTAAATTGACTCTCTGCTTTTGACCACCACTATGAACAAAAACCGGTGCTGTTATGTGAGTCTTAACACGAGAAATCATTTGCATCAAAATGGTTTTAAATAGCATTTGAACCTGAGGTTAACACCTCGCTCTCCTATCAAAGTCATATCCCCGTTTGGTAATGTCTCGATATCAGGTCGCAAGCAACATATGTCCAAAACTTTTTCATACCTAAATCAGTCATCAAGAAGTTGTACACCTGGAATTCACATAAAAATATCGTTTTGTTGAATTACTTTTCTTTGTTCATCGGAGACCCAAACAGAATGTTTTCTTGAAATGAATCACTGTAGATCCAGGCTTGTTGGGACACAATGGCAAGAGAACCACGGATTAGAAGTTTGCCAGATGATTTAACCATGTCTCCAAGAATGGCAGAGAGAAGAGAGCTTTTTCCGCTGCCAACTGTTTTAGATAAGAATAACAGAGATGCCTGTTAAGTCTGTAGCATAGTTCTACTACAGGACTGATAGTACATAATTCGAAATTACCTAAACCACACACTCCTGTTAAAGATCCTCGTTTAATTTCGAGGTCAATTCCTCTCAGGCAATCTTCAAGTTTAACAAAATCCCCTTTTGTGTTTGCATTGGTAAGGTTTTCTTCTTCAGGAGTTGGCGATTTAGACTTGCCGTTTTCTTCCGATTTCTGTTTTGATTTTTTCCTCTTTTCTTTTGGACCATTTTTTGATTGTTGAGTTTGTCCACTTTTTTCGGATGAGCCTTCTTGCGTTTCTATCTCCCATGCAAAACACCCCTTCTGAATAACAACAACAGCATCATGATCACAATCAAGGTCATATTCAGTATCAACTTCGAACTCGGGTAGTTCCAAAAATTTCTGCAAAGAAGCATTAATGAATTATATGAATGTATTAGACGAAAATCTAAACACGCATGTAAAACTTAATTCTGTTCATACTTTGAATCTTGAAAGACAGTTAACAGCTTCAGCAATCGCTCTCATTGCGAACGGCAGGCTGCTCAAGTTAAATAAGAAACATTCAGAACAAACTTTCATTTACTTTTCGGCTAGTGAAATAACAGGAACTTACGTCCCAACAGTAAACTGCATTGCGGCAAAGACAGAGAAGATTGTAAAAGCTTCCGATGACGTCAAGTTATTTCCAGCCAATCTACGGGAAAATGTAACAATTGATAAAAGAAATTCAAAAATTTCACTTAAATACGTGTTAGCTTGCATGTTTTGCTTACGTAAATCCCAGAAATACTGCAATTGATGCCACAGTATTAACCATTGGTGTAATGGTCGAAGTTAATGATTGACAAAATGCAGCTTTCTGTTGCTGCTTTTCTTCAGCAGCTCTTATGCCTAGAGGATATAACTCGATTAAAACAATCACTTTACCCGAAATGCATCAGCTATACTAGCATACCTTTAATCTTTGTGCTGAAGCTGTCTTCCCATCCATACATTTTGATCAATCGTATTGAATTGAGAATTTCATTCATGAGACCTACTCTTCTTTGAGTATGTTTGACTGCTTTTCGACGAAAGTCTCCGATGAATTTGGCAATTATACCCTACACATGAGATATGTTTACAGTACTGTATAAACTTTCCATCATTGAGTTTTATACCATTAATGGGTAGAAGAAAAAGATCACAGCATTTCCAAGCAAGGCCCACCATCCCAAAACAGTAGTTGTGTATATAAGGCACATGATGAACATGACAGGTGCAGCTGAGATACAAACACAAAGTGAAAAATTCCGTACTGTCTTTGCTAATATAATTAAATTATTAATTACAAATGGGTGCTATTATATTCACCTATAGCTAAAACACCACTGAATACGCACTCGAATATTCTTTCCTGCTCATTCGTACAGAATGTAATGCACTGGCTCAATACTGCTTCACCCCCATTTCTGAGTTTTAGCATTTTCTCATAGGCCATGTATTGAAGAGCGCCTTCAATTCTTAATCCTATAATATCAACCAGATATAGGATTTTATTAGATTCAAAATCCGGACATAACATATTTTCATACAAATATACCTGTGTGAATTCCAATTGCCCAAATACCACTATATGTCAGATTTCTAAGTAATTGAGCGACGAATGCAAAGACAACAAGCGTAAGACCGAATTCCAATGGCAGGGACAAATCTTCTTGGTAATTTAAAACTAATTTTAAAATCCATGCCTGAAATCATGAAAATTATTTGCCACTCGATTCACAACTATCAATACATTTTCAAACAGTGAAGTTTCAAATACTGTTGACTTACAGGTCCAAGAAATTGCAAAATGACACTCAGAATCATCAAGAATATACAAATGTAAAATCTGGTCTTTCCAAATTTCCATACAGCCTTAGCTAAGGATGCTCTTTCAAGTCCTACAAGGACCTTTTCATCTTCCCATATTCTTTTCAGCCTCTTTGCATTTTTCTCAGCCTTATCAACATCCTACACATAAATATAAGAGAGATAATACACATTATTTCTCGTGCTCATTCATAAATTTTTCCAAACTGACATCCAATTCCCATAAGTCTGAAACAACAAGTCCTTGTTTAAAAGCTTTCCACATAAGAGGAGTCATCCATGACATCGTTAAAAATGAGTACAACCCTGCATGACTGCTCGGCAATATCCCAGACCTCTTTGTCCTATACATTCAATTTCTTCACGTTAACTAATTTTTCATTCTTTGATTGACTTTCGACCACATGAAATTTCTTATTTGACAACTAACGAGTCATTTCTATAAGGCAAGAACGTCTTCAAAGCTTCCGCATATTTCTTTCCGTCTCTAACTTCCATCTCCAAATCTCCATTTCCCAGGGTCCCTCCTTCACTTTTGCTCCTCGTCGTCGCTGTTTTAACTGCTCTATCGCCACTGTTGTAATGAAACAAAAGAAACCCTCTTACATCTTGGAAATCTTAAAAGTATTGGTATTTGTAATAAAAATGTCCAAGACATACAACTCCCCTGTGGAAGGACCAGCGTCCATCCCTCCCCCAGTCATCATTATGTCTTTGTACTGTGTTACTGTGTATCGCCCTCCTCCTCCGTAATATGAATTAATAATCTTCAGCTGCTGACATATTAAGTTTTGTCTAGAAAGAAACCGACAACACAAGGTAAAAAAGGTATTAAATCCCCACAAGATTATAATCCTTAAAACCTACTACTAGTTACGTTAACGTGACATTGCTGGAAGGTAACGAAATTGTTCATGAAACTGAAACTATTATACTTATACAGCACACTAACTGTCTGAGTTTTATATGAATTAATAATCTGTGTCTAACTGACTGAGGAGACCAACAGACGAGTGTTGTATACTAAAAGAAGCTTACTGAACTTAACTATTACTCACTCGTTACAAAAGTATTAGTAGGACAGGACGAGAAGAGAGGCTTAATGACTCTTCTATGTCCAATTATGATCTGTGTGGTGGTGGTGATGATGATGAATAGTTTACCAGTTCAATTTAACTATATCTAATTTGATCAATAAATCCTATTCAATTAATGTCAATTTGAATTAAATCGTATCTCATCATGTGCAGAGAGTGCAGACTTTATTTGCAGGAGCAGGAGAGCCGGAGAGACAGATGGGAAGGCGGGAAACTCCCCCTCGTCTATTTTTTATTATTCGCACTTGGCTTCTCTCCTGCTCTGCATGATTTTTCATGAAGATGAAAACTTTTCTTAACTTATCACGAATGATGAATGAAGTTTTTAACAAGTTTTATTCTTTGCTTTAACAATGCACACAGGTAGATTAATTAGCTACAGAAACTAGATGAGATTAATGAATCGGATTAATTGAATGGTTGATTGATTTATCTTTATTTTAGTGTCATAGGCATATTCAATGCTATTAGACTGGGTCATTTCATTACATTTCCATTTTTAGTAATCCCGTTAATCCTCAAAGTCCTATATTAACTAATTAACTACACATAACACATACACGGTCAAAGACTAGTCTAGTAAATATCTAACCAGATATTCTAATGTATGTCATTCTAATTGTAAGAGAAGAAGAAAAAATGTTACTTGTTTCTTACATATAAAGCATCAATATAAACAAAGAGGGTATTAATAACAAAAGACATACTCGATATGAATCGTGAATTACTGATATAACTTAATGAGATCATTCATACGTCGGGATCAGGGTCAGGATTGATTTCGAATTCCTCAAACTCATCTTTGACAACGATCTCATGATCTTCTTCTAGAATCTCTTCGTACTCAGCAAATGGATAAGTACCTGCCAAGGGATCTTCCTGAGGGACATCTTCCTCATTCCCACTGTTGATGAAATTGGCTTCTTCTTCGTTGTTGGGAACAATTATTGTCTTAGATTTGTTTCGTGATTTTAATTTCAGGCGTTTACTCTTGTGCATCACATTTTGACTTGTACTGATACTTTCATCGCTACTTGAGGATGAACAGTAATTCCTGAGAGTATGAGTACGCTTCCTTTGGTTCTTGTTTTCTGTCGACATTGCTAAAAAGGTGCTTGCATTTTCAGTTGTAGTGTGTGAAGTCGGTTCATCCTGATAGCACAGAATAATTGGGTTGTTCTGACTGCTCAGACTTAAAATTGGCTCATCGGAGTTCGATTTTGCTGTCTTACTGCCGGAAAGTTTTGCTTGAGATTTCTCTGGTTTGCTTGGCTTGATAACAGTTTTGGCAATTTGCAGAATTTGCCCCGGTAATGCTGACTGAGGTAATCTAGTAATTACAACTCGAGGATTTATTGAACTGTCATTAGGTGTCTTTGAAACTTCAACCAAGCTACTTTTGTTCTGACTGGCTTCTGAAATTGCATCAGTTCTAGCACTTCTAGTTTGAGGCTTGCGCTTGCTAGAGACGCTAGGGTTTGTCTGTAGAATTTGGGTTTTGACGGGGCTAATCCTACTTAAAGTTTCACTGGCTATAACTGGTCCTTTTTTAGTGCCTCTCCCACTAGTTCCAGATCTAGGTTTGCTTGGAGCAGTAGTTGTAATACTAGATCGTTGCCCAACTTCGCTTTTCGAATTTGATGCTTTCGGTATGACGTTATCTACTTTTCCACTAGTGTCTGTGTTTTTGTTTTGAACCACAGAAAAGATTCGACCTTGGCTGTCCACGAATACTGTAGCAGACAAGGATCCGACAGGCAAATTTGATGGAGGAATCGAAATAGAAGGACTTGAAACGACATTATTTAAAACTGAAGGATTTGAGACCACTTGAGTAGGATTACAAGAGTTTGAATCAATTTGAGCTGGAACAGAAGAATTTTGTACTACTTGATTTGAGACAGGATTTGTAACTACTTGAGTTGGCATACAAGCGGGCGATCCAGTCGATGAGATCGGAGGTAGATAAATTGCTGAACGGAAATCAAATTGCTTAGTTAATAATCATTTAATTATGAAAACATGTTTTCAGCAGCTTCTGTAAGTCACTTTTTCTTACTCGGAATATTTTGCACTACTGGTGGAGGTGGCATCGTCAATTTAGGCCACAACGTTGGAAGAATTTTTGCAGAAGCTGAAGTAATTAAAAGCTGAACATCTTTTCCCCTTGCGGTCGTTGTAATTTTCAGTTTTGCAAAATATTTTCTGTACAAGACCCAGTTTTCGAAAAAGTTAATCTTTTCTTCTGAGCTGCCCTTGTAGAATTTCCTTACTCGCTTCCATGTTGATGGTCCCTGAAGAAACATTTCAAATATACACATTTTTGAAATAATATTTTTAAGCTCAATTCTAAATGTAACTCCTACCTTTATTTTCAAGCCTTGAAGGGCCAGCTTATTCTGATCCACAGTAGATTCATTTCCTTTTGCCTTGTTATTCAGCGGAACAATTGTGTGCACATTTTTAGACCATCTTGTTTTTACCAGGAGATCTTCCGCCAATGCATTAATTCTACTTTCTAATGTTTTAACTTGTTCCTGCAACGCCTTGATAGTGACCGTCACTTTTTGACATGAGGAACACACGGACACGCCTTTCCATGGGTCGACCGGTCTAAAGTCTTCAAGTTTCAGTTTATCCTCACCTTCTTCCTGACATCCCACAAGGATTTTCAAAAGTTTAGATTTCAAAAAGCAGTCGTGATCTTTTTCTACGTTAGCAGAGAACTGGAGACAGAAGACGCAGGGTGCTTCCGACTCCTCTGCATCTTTGTCCTTCACCGGCTGGTCTCCTTTCTTCTCCTTCACTGGCTGCTCAACTCCAGCAGGCGACATCGATCTAACTCTAATTTCAACAATTTAAACAAAATTATTAGATTAAATCGTGTAAATTAATTACAATAAGAAATGTTATTGTTTTCAAAATCTACTTGAAATGTTTTGAACACGAAAACTCAATCTTCGCGGGCAAGAAAATTCGAATTTGGTAACGCGCCCATTGAACTTATTATTGCCGGAGTGAACAAAATATCGGAGATCGAAGTGCACTGGATTAGCAAATGGTTTAACAATTTCGAATTCAAATACCTTTCAAAACTGTAAGGGTACTGGCTGAAAGAGGATATTTCAAGATTAAGAAAATGACGTCGACGAGACTAGTGCAGCACACCAGGATTTTTTATGATAGAGCTCCAGTCGCACCTTGTTTGTAATTATCTCACTTTTTCTACTGAATCAGTTCAGTACTGAATTAGTACTGA
>Ga0194135_10001581_pt1 | contig 13641 bp, 4 predicted proteins | sample LitLau_LLRF_2013_FD_134024 | JGI IMG/M metagenome (GOLD analysis project Ga0194135, IMG submission 134024) | Freshwater sediment microbial communities in response to fracking from North America - Little Laurel Run_MetaG_LLRF_2013 (version 2) | ecosystem: Environmental > Aquatic > Freshwater >...
GAGGAAGATGAGATTATCAATCAGAAAGAACAAGTTGAAGGGTGAGTGTCTTTTGTGAAATGATAAATCTACTTCAAGTCAGTGCAGTCGACCAGCAGGAGCAATTCTTTCTTTATCTTTGGCGTTTTCTACCAAAATTATAATTAAGGGTGTGTAATTACATTTCCCCGTACACTTTTCTCCGTTAGTTCCTTTAATAGTCTAATCCTGCGAGACACTCACGACAAGCAGCGGGTGGTCTCATGTGTACAGAAAGACTATAGATATATATATACATATATATACACATATATATGAGAATCTATCGTTGACCAAATGGTATTATACGTCTTACAGAGATATCCCTAGTGAATCAAATGAACTCGAAAGAGACACACGTCAAAGATATCTTGCGGAAGAAAGTTGATATATAAAGTGGATGATGAAATAGTACATACTGTATATTTCTCCTTGAAAAGAAAGACGACGGCTGAGGTTCACGGTGGATTTAAGTACAGTCTTGATTTTACTGTCTCATAAAATCTCAGTGAGCCGTCAACAACTGGGGCCTCGAGGAAGGAGGAGACTCGATGGGTGCGGATCCAAGTTTATGTGGCACTTGTGATACCTGAGTTGTTGCTCAGAAAGTATCGTGTGTCCATTTGAGTTCATATTATATAGTTTGCGAGAAAGAGCTTAAGTAAGCAGAAGTGTCAGAAAGAGTCGTTTAGCTGAAAGGAGTTAACACACCTCAAATGGGATGGGAGCATTATCATCTCCATTTAAGATTATATTGAAGTCGTGTCATTATTGGATCTTTGAGCTCTTCTTCTTCTCCTGCCCAACAAGGAGAACGATCTAACACAGACACACACATAGCTAGGGCATTATACTCTTTTACCAATAAAAGCCTTTCATTTGATGATGGCGAATTTCTTCAGAAAATTGAGTAATGGGGGCCTTCTCTCCACCTTACGTAATGGAACTGCTGAGCCAAACCTTAATGAGACTGGAGAACATGATGATTCAATGAATTTACACGCTAGAGGTTTTATAATGCTGAACCAAAATTCACAGCAAAATGCACACAGGAGCTTAATGCAAAGAGATAACCTTTTTGATGCTGGTTATATAATCGTCGAAAACTTTTACTACAAGCATTCGTGTTTTCAGGAAACATTACTTGTGCTTTGTTTACTCCTTGTATTTGTCAAAAAGATTTCAAGCTTGTCACCAATGAAAGTTAAATAATATGCCTTAGAATTAGACATGTGTTTTGCCAGTCGTATGAAGAAGTAGATGAAAAGATGGATTGTGATAGAGGGACGTGGTAGAATATTATATACCTCTTGTGCTTCAGTAAATTGTTAATAGAACAGAAACAGACGGCAAGAAAAATGACGAATTAAGACAGACAAGAATTTTTCATCATCAGTGACGAGCATTGCTTGAGAAATTTCTTTATATGAAGATCATTGAGAGGTACAGAATAGGAGAAATATTTATATTTTACAAGTTCGTATTTCAAGAGTGAGCCAAGCGAAGGAAAGAAAAGTAATTTCAGGAATTGTTGATGTTCTGGAAAATGGAGAAGGAGGAATTTCTTGATTTGCTATTTTGTTCACATTAAGAGAAATGAGATACATCATATCCTACACAAAAGTTTGACAAAACACTGAATTTTTTAAACGGCTCAGCAGTGTTTGGCTCATTCAACTTTCTACTCGTCGAAGATTGAGACCGAAAGTGAGGAGATGAAAACTTTTGTGGAGAATTAAACGAATGTATGAGAGAAAATAGACTTTAAAAAGTTCTGTACACGAAGTTTTAGGATAAAATGAATGAAAACCTGCAGTGTAGTTGGTGGTAGCAAATAGAAAACTTGAGTAGAATTTTGACGAAATTTAGGCTTTAGGATTAAGTTCTTGGAGTTTTCTAGACGAAATCAAGAGCCTATTTTGCACGTTATGTGTATAAATGGTGTTGGTTTATGAGGGTTTTGTGGATAGTAAGTCGACATGAGATAACAGGGACTATATACTATATGTAAGTTACAAGAACGTGTTGTAAACAGGAAAGTTCCATGTATACCTGCACGACTTTCTCTCACTGTGACGGTTTGCCAGTTTGAAGAAGATTGAAATCGGTAAAGTACGACCCTGTGTACATAGTAAACTACTAAGCTGGCTTTCTTTGTGGAACACAGTGTAAAGTTGTAGAAAGAAGTACAAAGGGAGAAAGTTGTTTAGTTGGCCTATTGTCCAGTGAAAGGGAACCGGAGAAGATGAAAGAATTGGGGACGAGCAATAATACATAATTGAATGAAGACAGAGATGTGTGAGGATGCAACAAAAATGAACAGCACAATTTACTACACAGAAAGAACGTACAACTTTTTATGGAATCTACTAGTTCCGACGAAATTCTGAGAAGGCATTTTGAGCTTGGCATGTCGTTACTATACATGCATGCACTTACTTCTTTTGCTGTCTGAACGGTGGAAAGTAGTTTATTTTCCAAAGGATTCTAAAGAACTGAGAATGAGGTGTGTGTGTGCAGTAGACATGAATAAAATTAAAGAGTCACGAGAAGAAATTGAGAGTTCTTGAATTTACGATTGTGTGGTGAGGAGGGGAGTTCGTAATAATAATGTGGTTGAGTGTGTTGGTGTATTCAAAGCACCTGAATCCCATTAAAGAAACAGTTAGACTCAATTAGTACTTAATCGAAGCCCAGGAGCGCGATTGGGAGTATGGAATCAAATAAGAGATTCCTCAGAGAGAGGCAGGAGCCTTCAAGGTTTTTTCCTGGGCTTATCGATTCACTATATTCGACTACTGTCTGCATACCAAGTAGACTATTTTGAGGATTTATTCGAACGTAAAAGTGAAGTCCCTCATTCTTCGCCACGTCTGAATGGATGGGTTTAGTAAGGCATAAAAAGTCGGGACAAGAAACATGCCGTAAAAGGGATTTGATTCTGTTGGTACAGAGAAGTAATAAAAGAGCCATATATCAAAGAATCCTCTGCAATAACTGACATCACAACGAGGAATCATCAATTTGCAAAGGAATTTGGGGCAAAGAAATGCAATTATCTGTAATGTACTTCTTGTTACAGTCACACTTTCATCCGTGTGTCCCTCTATTAGATTAAACTTATTCCAGCTCCTGACTTTTCTCTTTGAGATGAACAAGTACTCTCTCCTCGTCGTATACATATTATGGCTTCTGTGTAGGATCTGTTTGGCATCTGCTGGCAACCTTATACATACGGCGGTGGTTCTTCCTACCTTGACACAAGCACATCTTTTCCACCAGCCTTTTTCTTCTCACTAAAGCGATTCAACTTTATTGGAATAGAGTTCCACACTTTACTTCTTGACATTCCCTGCTCAGTGAGATGGTCTGTGTTACTACTTGGCACATGGGAATGCAATCAGACAGCCTTCTAACTCTATACAATAAATTTCTCCAGAACGTTTATAGCCATTTAGGAGTATACTCTCCGAGTGTGTGTAGTCTCATTCCCTCTGCACCTTTAAGCAAAGTCGTTTACGGAGACCTTTTTCACGGTCCATAGTCGATATAGCTTCTCCTTACCTGTCCTGTTTTATGTCATCTATATAATATGCATGTAGGTTACCTCTTAAGGAACCTATATTACATTGGAGAACAATATTTAAGTGTGTCTCCTCTACGAGGTTACACAAGGACCAAGAAGATGAGCACATTTCAGAAATTTAAGTTGAATGAAGTGTGATGGAAAAAGAATAAAGCCCATTAGTCTTGATGTTTATAGAGTCCTTATTGATGGTGAACAAAGCTGTATCATTTTCCCAATGTATTTACCTATCAGAAATGAGACAGAAACGGATCCCACACACAACCCGACGGACCGAATACCAAATGTCTCTTTTGGTGAAGACCATCAGTGGATATCGCCTGAACAGATGTGAAGGAGCAAGGTGTGTGACACTTGTCACTGTGTGTAGCAGTCTGGTGGTGGTGGTAAGAGTGAAAGTCGTTCCTTTTGACACAATCTTTAGGTCTCGCGTTGGTATGTGAAACTATTCATTTTCCCCAGATAATTTGTGAGGACGGAGGAAATGAAAGTGTTAAATTTACATCCATTAAGTTGTTGTCCATGTGGCCATTAGAAGTGTGAAATATGGGTGTTGGTGGTAGGAGAGCCCATGAAATCACATTAGACCATCGAGTAGGTTGTTGCTGGTACCGTTGTTATTATTATTATGAGCCTTTAGTGGCTTCTAAAGTCATCCTACCCTCTTATACATGGTCGTCATCGTCTCTTCGAGGTTTTGTTCACACATGAACTAAATCCGTCTACTTCTTGTCTCGTGGTTACTAGTACTGTGGAAAAAGCTAAGCTGTTCCTCTTAAGCTTTTAGTCTTTCCCATGTAACTGGAGGAGAGCTAAGCCAACCAGCCTGGGGAGTTGGAATAATGCATATTCCATTTATATCACGAGAAAGCCTCGTTGTAATAACAGTGAAAGCCAAGATCGTCTTTAGGGTACTTTTGGATGAAAATTAGTTCGTTTTCTAGTAAGCGGAATGGAGCTCTGGAGATCGAAAGATTTTCGTAGCTTCACAAGGCTTTGAGAGTATTCGGTCCGACCGAATACTGGAATGAAGAAGGTCCTTTTCACACCCGTTATTCTGGCCTCTCATTACACATAATAATAATGGTAGGAATGTAAAGAAATCCTATATATTTTGATGTCCAGTTTCATCTCAATAACTATTCATACCGACTCAGAGAACGAAAGGATTTTCTATTCGAAAGTACACATATTGCTTTCACTCTCTGTCGATCTCTTCCGGTAACGAACACATTCGATGAGATCTGTTTGAAAGTTGAAACAAGCAATCTCAGCACAATTTTGATAACTGCGTATTCTAAGCTTATTAAGACCTTGAAGAAAATGCTGCGGAACTTGTATCTACACCAATAGTATATATAGTTCAACTTAAGGGAAAGAAGCTACCGACAAAGTCACCTAAATACATGATACAATTTAATATGCTGATTGGCAGCAACAGCAGTAATAGTAATATATACATTTTGTAGTGCCAGTGAATGGAACTTGATTGAGTTTGATTGCATTTGGATTAGCCTATTAGCCATCATCTAGAGAAGTTGTGCCCTTGAGACTTTGACTCAAACAATTTAATTCGAAATAATCTGTTGGTTACCATATAAGAAGGGGATGCATTGAGGAACGAGAGCATAGGGCTTGTATAGTGGCAGTAGTTGTGCGGTGAGCCCACACGACAGGAGTGAAATATAAAGAGGAAGGGACTGAGAATGACTTTTCCGGGTGGACATTTATATAAACCCTTCCGTTTTTAGTTATAAGGGCAAGAACGAGTGAAACCTTCCATGTGGACTTAATATTGATTGGCGAGGACTGGCAACTTATTGCTGTTTTGCGTGCTTAGGAAAAGTAAGAACAAACCAGAAGAAATTGCCGCAGAGAAATTGGTCCAAGTTCAGGCGACCATGCAGAATTAACTTTTCGGCCTGTTGGCAACTACATTTTTGTATCTACTCAATAGATTTCGATTAAAGGAATTGCAGACATGTAAACCAATTTGCAAACTTTTTTTGGTCGGATAAGAGTCCGTGTTGGGGGAAATATTTTACATAACTTGACATTGATAAAGCATATCAATTTCAGGTGTGATATCCAATAATTTTACAGTTGCGATGTCTTCCCAATTTCTACTATAACAGCTGATATAATGCTCAGGATAAATGCTTTTTTTAAAATTTCAATGGTATCTAACAAGTTAGAGCTCAATCACATTATAGATTAGAAAAGTCGGAATCACGCTATTTTCATTGCATTCCCTGTGTTGACGCCATTTAAACTGCAATCCCTATGTTGACGCCATTTCCAAATGGACTTGGAAATGTACAAATAATGAACTTGGACAAGACCAAATATAGTACTAAGTTTTGAGAGGAAGACTTGTACGGAATACGAACTATGTAAAAAATGTAAATTGTGTTACTGGGAAGCACGTAAAGAGGAATATGATTCGGACCTGACTTTCCCATGAGGAGACAGTAGAAGGCAGCGTTGGTCTCACAGAGAGCAGGGAAAGGGAGAGAGAATCACTTAAGCTCACAGTAATGCAACGTGCGAGGTAGATTTTTGGATTGATGTCTTCGAGCGAAGAGTTGCATCATCACCAATCACCACTGCCACCACCACCTTTGAGCAACAGGACAGGTAACAAATAACATTCCACGAATATACATTCATCATAATCAATCAGGATAGTGTAACAAAACACAATCATATTTTATTGATACTCTAAGCAAATATTGGTTATCCATGCGTTAGTATAATGAACATTCAGCTACCACCAGCTTTATTTTTTGTTAGTTGTTACCTACGAGTGTTCATAGAGAAAGCTCTAAGACATTTATACATTAAAGGCTGAAGGTAAGCAATATAAGCAGAAGGAAAAGTGAGTAATGACCAAATCACAGACTGCACACTACTACTATGTATACACCGGACTACTGGCACTCACAAATCGTGTGTTCGTCAACAATGATAAATTAACAGCAAATACGAACGAAACCTTTTGGTGCTTTTATATCAAATGAACTAATCGTATTTCATCATGAAAGATTGTCAGGATTTATGTGCAAACACAACTAATGACACATGCGAATCATTGTGACAAACTGACACATTATACAATATTACAGAGTACGATTTGTATGCATCGTTCTATAAAAACGTGTGTGTGTTGAAGACAAATTACATTTTTGGAGATCGATTGAAGAAAAAGTACTTTTACTTCAAGCATATCTGTAGACATGTTATGTTGGACACACAATGTGCAGTGACAAATTATATTTTTGGTTGCATTGAGGTTTCTATTATTATATAAATATGTGTTCACTTGTTTGTGTGAATCTTTGTATAGCTAGAGTCATCGCTAGTGCAGAATACACAGAGACAGAAAGTACAATAATGACAAGTCAACTGTGGGTTACTTATGATAGGGGAAAATAACTAAAAATAGAAGTAAGAGCTACAGCAGTGGCTACAGAGCTATATAGTAGAAGTGTGTTTCTTTGCTACAATTTGTACTTTGTACTTTCTCTGAGGATACGAACAAAAAAAGGTGGAACTGGGAGAAGATTTAGGCCATTCGAATACAGAACTAATAAACAACTAAAATTAGACAGTAATGAAAGACATTTGAAAGTAAAAATGGAGCTAATGAGCGTGTCTCTTCGTCTCATGGGAATACACTCAAGGAAGAATACGCGGCCGGATATATTCTTCGTCAACTGGTAACTTGTTTGTTAGCGGAATATGTGTTAGCGTGAAGGTGAAGACGAAATTTCTAATTACAAAAACATATAGACGTGTGCTGACGATGACTTAGCACATTTTATATATATATATCATAACTTTTGAATGCTTAATAATAATTAATGGGCCGTGTAAACTGTAAAGTATGATTAATTAGCTGTATAGCAAGCCATATAGGGGTTAATCGAGAAATAACGAATGTTGAAGGAGATTTTTTGCCATAAGTGCACAAGTGTAAAACGTAATAAATTCATTGGCCTTGTAATTAGTAATATTATTATAGCTTGTTGAACGAGAAACAGAGTTTATGAGAAAGTGGACTTACCACGAGACCGTTGGATTCTCATTTTGTCGAAAGTAGAAATTAGAAATAGTAGGAGGAGTAGAAGTGAAGTATAGTTTCAAGGAACACGTACATGTTTTGATATTGCACTGAACACCATTGAGGAGAGAGTTGGAATAAGAAGATATGTTTAAGAAAATGCGTTGACCAGTTCAGCCAAGACTACTACTTATATATACGTGGTGGGGGCTGTTGCTTCGATATGGAAGGCGAGTGTGTTTGTTCACGTCGTGCTAATATGAGACTGAGCTGGCAAGAAAGATGTGAGTTGGGTGAAAGCCACGCGGAGACTTTCTCCCGAGAAGCTCTGCTCGTTATTGAAGGAACTGGAGCCAAGTGAGTTCCTGGTGGATTGGAGACTTGCTTTTATGATGAAGGGCAGTAGTAGTAGTGTGGGGTCTGCGAGGGAGGACTCACTCAGAGAGAGTACATAGAGAGAGAGTGCTGACTCCTGAGCTTACTCTCTCTTATTTATTCCACATTTCAAGTTTTCTCATCTACCTGTGGGCTATATTGTATATGATTCAGAAGTAGACTGCTTGGAACGAATCGCATCTTCAACGACAACTTGTAAAAGAGAGAAAGAGTGTGTATGTACAGGATTCTGGGAGTGTGGTATATGATGGTGTGTCCTCGTGGAATGCTAGGCAGCATTAGTACGACATGCGCCTAATAATAACGTCAAACATTGTTTCGGTGGTGTGGAGATGCATGCGATATACTTTCTCTTGTGAGGTTGAAAGCACATAGTATGTATACTTGCATGCGAGTTATGAATTTTTTTGAAAGGTTGTTGTCTAAAGGGAAAGAGTTACTTGGATAAAAAGATACTACTTATGATGAGCTTGGAGACGAATGTATGTGTGTATAGTGGATTTAATATAATATGATATTCAGTGGTGGTTATTTGGTCGGATTGAAATGGATCGGGTAAATCGTCTGATTGTTCACCTCCAAAGCAAAAAGAAGATTCAGGAATTTTGAGATTCTGCATGAAATAGAGGCAGATTTTCAAAGAGGATTAGAGTGACAAGGATATTCCATCTCTCCATCTGTGCCTTTTCATCTCTATGATGGTTTACTGAATGCTTTGATCTGTGGGACAACGGAATGTTCTGAGAAGGATTTCGGTTTCCCTGATTCCTAGCTGTGTCCACTTGTTCTCGAAGGTAATTCGAAGAGTTTATCTCTGTGCTGCTTCATATCTCATTTAAAATTGTTGTTGAGTTTGTACATAGGGGGATTTGCCAAAGTTTTGTAATACATTTCTTGAATCGAATTCAGAAGTATTTAAGTTTCATGCATAATGCAAACAAACAGTGTGGGTTTATGAACACGTCTTTTTATGCAACGAAAGAGTAAAGGGCAATAATACAATGCCTTATTTTATGATTCTCGAATTCTGTAGTGTTCAGTTTGAGCTATTTTGAGGGATTCTTAATTTGCAGGTTTGATATGCCCACGTCTCGTGTTATTAGTATGCTTGCAAGATCTTTTAAGTCTTCTGTTTGTACTTTCTCATGAAATATACATAATATGCTTGATTGTTTGCTAAGTCTAAAAACAAGTTGTGTAACTTGTAAAGCTTTCGTAGTGGTGAGTTTACAGGTATTGCTTACTTTGGAGCTTCTATAGAGGAATTTTTAGTCAGACAAAATATCCTACAAACGCAAAGATTCTGCAGCTAAACTAGAACATCCATCTTTTCAATATTTTGGATTAAATTCTATTGTATGCGGATCATTAAAGAACTTCAATCTCTATTAGGAAACTTCTTAGCGAGATGTTTGATAATGAAGGTTCATTTCCATTAGTATCCTTACGAAAGAGCATACCAGTAAGCTTTCTCGGTTGTAGTTGTGTGCAATATCTTACAATGATTTCTATTGGTTTGGTTATGAAATGGATTTGACGGAAATGGTTGGACATAAATCTGCATTGAATCTGAATGCAAAACAGCTTCTGTGTGACTTGTTTTGGGTCATTTAATAAGCCAAAGAGCTCGCATGTCCGTTCGTAGTAATCTCATCATATTGATTTATTTTATAATCTGATTTGAGAATGCACGGTGAGACATAGGATGAGCGTGGAAACATACAAGTGAATTAAAGCTGTGGGAATAGATTTTGAAACGTTCCGAAGACAACTGGGAATTTTATGAGAGTATCTGGATGAAGAAAATTTATGCTCAGTATTTGTTTTTATAGCGTACTGGTGAACGAGAAGGAGGAATGTCAACATTTTGGATTTTGGAACGGTTTTGTTTTATGATTTATTTGGCAGGTTTTGGCTATTGGTTGGAAGATTTAGGTGACCGTAGATTAAGGCGAATACATCATGGAGATTAATGGAACACAAACAGCTTTGGGAAAATGCATGTAAGAGATTGAAGTAAGAAGAAGATGACGACTGAAAGTGAAATGGATTATGGATCATCATCAAATATGTCAGACACCTACGGGAACATGAGCCTTCAAACTCCATCCATCATCTTCCTGTCATTCTCTAATGTTTCGTCCTTGTGCATGCTCAACTACCTCAAAACGTGAGGCTCAAATCTACCCTCATGCAAGCCACTATAGGACTTGTCAAGAAGTTTGTGTTGCTGTCTAGCTATAATACATTACAAGTTTTCTATTAATGTTGTATGAGCTAGTATTTCAATAAAACGCGTAAACGATGGCTAAACTAAACACATTGGTTGTCAAACTTTTCATTTCACTAAGCAAATACATCTGCAGTTTCAGACTCACAATATATTGATTTCAGAATTCTACATCAGCTAGATGGTGGTTGTAATTTTTCTAATTTTATACAAAAATTAAATAATCATCCTGTCTGAAGTTGTAAGTAGTTGTAAAATGCATATTGAACTAGAACTGGGAGCCTTTGTTTTCTTCGTAGAGAAAGTAAATAGTGACATTTCCTTTCGGCGTTGGAACGACTTCATTATGTTTGATAAGATAAGTTGCTGCTATTCCGTAGGCTAAGCATGGAATACCTGGAACAATTAATGTAAGCTTTTAAAATGGAATCTTCAGTATAATATTAGAGATAGTAAATTACTGAATTACGATTTTAAGATATTAGTTTACCTAAATTCATGACTTTTATGAATCTGAAAAAGGCATCGTCTACCGAGAGATTTTTGTCGTAAGGACGCTTAGTGCAGTGATATTTAATGTATGGGTAACATCCTGTTCGAAGTATGTGGTAATTATGATCCGCGTAAGATTTGTCTTTGATTGTCCAGTTGAAATGAGATCGACCACGCTGATCGTTATGAATATCTTTGTACTTGACGAAGTAGGAAGTCCAGGGAGGAAAATTGTTGTGTTTAAGATGTCCTGTGAGGACCTGTAAAATTAATCAATATTTTAACCGGCTTAATCGCATAGCTTCAAGTTATGAGGTATCGAAATATGCAATATGAAATATGGTGAGTAGAATTACTTCTGAAGCTTTAGGCTTTTTAGGCTCGAATAACTTCCATGAATTTCCTGTATTTGATGTATTCCCAGTTGAATGAGATGATCGACTTGAATTTTTAAAGCTTTTGGAGAAGTGCCGAACAATCATCAAAATTTAGAGTTAAGTTTTCTAATTATTGGCGCAGTTATCGTGCCAGTGTTATCTTGAACCACTTGTGAATTTTGCTTGAAATTAAAAGTGTACGAGTATGAAATTGAATTGAACTTGGTATGAGCTGAAATTTCAATGCGAGTACAAGAGTGGAAGTCAAAATATTGCACGGATGATTTCTATGCTAGTCTCATGGAGACCTTTCGTAACTAAATCAACAGAACACTGGAAAACAATTTTAAGTTGTAAACACTTTCAGCCTTTAATAGACCGACTTCGAATTTATTGTTACAAAAAATTTGTCGTTATATTTGTACTAGCCATGTTACAGTGGATTCGATTTCGACACGACAATATTCTTAGATCTTTGCACGAAAATATACCTCTTAGTATGAACATTGTTACGACATGCAAGTCATTGTGTATGAAAAAGGCGAAGGAGAAAGTTTTATGACAGAGTTACGATAATTAAAGTTACGGTAGTTATTGGTAGTTGATAATCACATGAAGAACTAGAAGTTTTCAGATGGACACAATCAGTAGACACCCAGCTCGTCCACCCATCTCCAGACGTTGACATCTTGAGAGTCCGAAGCAGATGCAAGTAGGTCAGTTGTCATCGGGTTCCAGACTACATGATTCACATCCCAATCTCCAACTTTCATTTGAAAAATATGATCGTACAGTCCTTGATCAAGTTCGTTTTGGCCAGACTTTTCCTGGAAGATTCGAACATGATTGTCACCACAGCCGGTAGCAATTAGGTCACTCTTCTTATTCCAGCTGATGCTATAGATAGGGCGACTGTGGAATCCAGAAATGGTTGTCAAACAAACCCACTCGTTCATCTTCCCCAAATTTGTCCAGATCTTGACTGTCTTGTCCGCAGAGCAAGAGGCCAGTTTCTTCCCATCACCACTGAAATCGATACCCCAGACAGTAGAGGTATGACCTGTGAGAGTAGCAACTGTAGACCAATCTCCATCGTTTTCATCATGTTTATGGATCTTTATAGTGTCATCATAGCTAGCAGAAGCCAAAATATCTTCTTTAGGATGCCAAGTCACCATCTTGACATCCTGACTGTGACTGGTTAACACTCCAGCGCACTCAACATCAATTTCGTCTCCTTCATCCAAGATATTCCTACAGATAACATTATAAATAAGTAATTGAACAAAATGGATAATGTATAATGATTAAAATTATTTTTAAAAAATTAATAAGTGTTAACCTTACCAGACCATGACATTTTTATCCCGGCCACAGCTAGCAAAGAAATTTCCAGATGGTGACCATGCTACACTCTTGACTTCACTTTCATGACCTTCGACTACGGACAGACTCCTGATACTTCCATCACTTTCGAATTCCCAAAGAGTGATCTGCGAATCAAAGCTAGCTAACACGACATACTTAGCACAAGGAGACCAAGCAACATCTCGAATGGTCTTGTTGTGACTGCCCTCAGCAAATGTCAGAACTTTTTCAAACGATGGTGAACTTTCTCCTTGGGGCCCCTTCACACAAGCCAAGGAAGGACCATCTCCAGCTCCCATTGTGAAGTTGACAGCGGCATTCAATCGATATAGCTCAGCGACTTTATCTTCCCCAACGGAAATGAAGCTATCCCCCTTAGGACTCCATGCGACAGACCAGACCTTTCCCCTGTGGGAGTCGCAGCACTTGACAAGTTTCAGCATCTTGCTATTAAAAGATAACCACACAATTCGTTATCGAAAAGTGAAAACCAATATTACCCTACCAAGCCATAATTATGCCTGCGCCGACTACAATTAATATTCCAGCGCAAAAAAAAACTCCAAGCGAAAACTACTTCTACTTCTACTAATACTACTACTAATAAAACAACCTTAAACTTACTACTTACCTCGAGTTATCGTTGCGCACCTGGCGATGGCTGTAATTTGATATCAATAGATGATAAGACGATGACACAGGGCACCCCCCTTCGCCCGCCGATGATAAGGCCTGATTGATATTAATTGGGAAGTGGAGGAGAGAACCTTCTACGCCAACCACTGATGAGGGAATGAGAAGAGAGGAAAATTTTCACCGCAGTTCTCTCCTCGAGAATGGGAGAACGAGAGATTCAAATTTGGCGGGCTGGACAGACGGAGGTCGCTCATTGGCTGCGGCTCCGATCACCTCACTCCCCCGCATCACGTGGTCCCTCCACTTTCACTCGGAGAAAGTAGACAGCGCTACTAGTCAGCCTGGTGTCGGATGACCATCGGATGACGCTGCAAGTTGCATTTGTGCATCGTCATGTTATTATATGCAAAAATTATGCACAGTCATTTCTCCACTGGCTGACAGTGGCTGTGTTGCAAAATTCAGATGGCTATAA
>Ga0194135_10001582_pt1 | contig 13639 bp, 13 predicted proteins | sample LitLau_LLRF_2013_FD_134024 | JGI IMG/M metagenome (GOLD analysis project Ga0194135, IMG submission 134024) | Freshwater sediment microbial communities in response to fracking from North America - Little Laurel Run_MetaG_LLRF_2013 (version 2) | ecosystem: Environmental > Aquatic > Freshwater >...
CTGTTCGTGACACAGAGCCTTCTCGTGGCGAGACATCGCATCGATCTGCATCGGCGACTCGGCATTGCCGGCGCGGTGCTGGCCGCACTTGTTGTTGTGCTGGGGCTCGAAACGGCCGTCGCTGCCGACGAATCCCGCGAAGAGCAGCAGGCTCAGCGTATCGAAGGCCAGCAGGATCATGAGCAAGGCCGATGTCTGTACATCCGGGGCGAAGCGATGTGCGGCAGCGACGGCCGTTTCGAGCCCCAGCACAACAACAAGTGCGGCCAGCACCGCGCCGGCAATGCCGAGTCGCCGATGCAGATCGATCCGATGTCTCGCCACGAGAAGGCTCTGTGTCACGAACAGGGCAAGCCAGGCGGTCATGACCAAGCCGTGTGCATGAACCAGTACAGAGAGACTGCGTGGTTGGAAGAGTGGCTGCAGGTAATAGCTGCGTGCAAAGCCTGCGAAAGCGATGGCGCAGACAGCGATGGCAATCCAGAAGCCACGCTGGCGCATCGCGGGACGGTGAACATCGGACAAAACGGTCTCCCTCGTCAAAGACCCCGAATCATGGTCGGTAGCGACAGCGCCGCGACCTGAGGCGCGATGATGCAGCTCAGGGCCCCATCATCATGTTGCGGAAGACCATTTCGTCCGTCACGGCCTGATCCGGATCGGACGCCCGATCCTCACGCGAGTCAACGAGCTCATTCATTTTCTCTGAAGACGAGTTCGCCACGGCCGGCGGTGCGGGCCTTGCTGGACTCTGGGCTGCAGTGCCTCCGATGAAGAAGCCGGCAAGCCCGGCCGTCAGCATCAGGCAAACGGTATTGCACAGCTGCAGCCAGGGACGCGCCTTGCGGTACTGCTTGATCATGTGGGTCATTGGCTGGCGCTCCTGGGCCGAAGCTGCCCGATTATCTGGCGACAGTCGGCTTAACGCCTCCATACAGTTGATAAAACACCCACTGCCCGTGATCGGCCTCACAGTCTTTCCATGGATTGCATCCAGAACACGGCGACAGGATCTCGAGCTTCGGGAACTATTCAGTCGCATCCGCAGATTCTATGTGTCAGGACGCTTCGCCAGATGCGCGATATAGAGTCCGACAGTCGTCAGAGGCGTTCAGAGCCCGTACCCGAGTCCTTTACCACCTCCCACATTTAACAGGGTTCAGTTTGATCTCATGGTGTTCGTAGCCCCTGCTAAGACTCCATTGGATTCCTGAGAGTAATTTTCTCAAACGACGAGAGCTCCGTTGCAATGCCCCAATACAAGCTGATGTTTCGAGGCGACCAGCGAGGTCATAAGAGTCCGGACAGCCCATTCAAACAAGGATTCCTGGCAAGAAAGCTCAAAGGACCTGGCGTCCAGTTCAAGGCTGGTGAAATCTACTTGGATTTCGATTCAGCAACGGCCGTGTGCGTCACAGCGGAGATCGCCTCTGCTGTGATCTTTCCTCAAAACTCCGATGCCTTGACCTGGATTTATGCCATGGGTGTGGACATCACCGATCCCGGCACGTTGAATGGTCACGCGCGGCGGGTGGTTTCGCATCTCAACGCGAAGGAAAAATCGCCACCTATTTTCTGGTACGCGCGCGAATGGGCCGTGAAAACGGTTCCGAAGGAACAGGTTGCGCCGGCCATCCTCGTGAACAGGACATTCCCGAAAGGCGGTGGCGATCCGGAGAATTTTACGATTGTGGAGTACGCCAGAAATCCGGAATGTCCGCTTCCTGAGAAATACATGACGCTTTTAGTCGACTACGTCGAGCAGTTGAACAGCAGCGGCGTGAATGCCGTGAAGATATCGATCGATGGCTTCCGGATTCCCGAGAGAACCGGACCCGGCCGAAAGCTCGCGTCGATGAATGAGTTGATCAAGCTGATGAAGTTCTAGTGCGTATGCATTGCGATTCGGCTCTGATCGGCATTCGATCGTCAGCCGCATGATGCGCGCGGCTGGACGGCGTGTCCTGCGGAGCAGATCCCGGCGATAACGTCACGGGCGGATCGCAATCGACGTCTGAAGCAGTCCGCTCGTGGTGATCATTCGCGCAATCGTACAAGCCACACTGGGCAGGCTCATCCATACTCGGATCAGAGCCAACCGGTAGTCCCACCGGCCGAGGCTTTCCCTGAAAACCGAGAACGCCATGACCGATGTCACGATCACTGTTCATCTGAATGCCTACCGCGAGCGTGCGCTCATGCTTCAGCCAGAGCTGCGCGAGGCCGAAGCGGCATACGACGCCAACATCCACGCCTACATCGAATACCTGAACAAGGAGGCCGCAAGCGCGGGCTATGCGCTGACCACCGATCACGGCGATGCCGCCGCCTATTCGATCCATGCCCCGACCGACGATGCGAAGACCGCCGCGCATGACTGGCTCGCGACGCTGCCCGATATCTGGAACTGGATTCCCTGACGTAATGGCAGGCGGCTCACCGCAGGGATTCGCCAATCGACACAGGGCGAGGTGGAGGCCGCCGTGAGTGCCGCGGCAGCCAATGCTGCGCGCCATGGGATTCTGCACCGGGAAGGTCTTCCCTAACCGACGCCGGGAAGCCTCGATACGGCCACGTAGTAGAGACAGCTGGCGAGTCCTCGCAGGCCAAGCCATCGCCTGCGCAGCGTCGTCGAGCGCCGAAGCAGGATGCGCGTCAGCCTCGATCGAAGGACGGCACTCGCCGCCTCGCCGCGGACCCTGCGATCACGAAGGCGCTTGCGCAGCAAGGTATGACATTTCTCGGCTTCGTCCACCACGACGTGCATGAGGGCGGACCGTAGTCGGCGATCTTGCGTATTGAGTGCAGCGGCTTCGAGCTCATCAACGGCAACGAGATAGCCATCGACTCGGCGCTTGACCGCGAACGGACAGGGACTCTGCGTGATCGACGAGACATTTTGGCGGTACCCATAAAGGGGCAGCTTCGAGAAGCCGACCCGCTGCGCTGCCAGAGCAAGCCGGAAGGTCCAGGAAATATCTTCCTGCACGACCCCTTCGGTGAATCGGATCCCGACTTTCTGGAGGAAGTCCCTTCGAACCAGTTGCAGCCATACCTGCGGCGGCAGCTCGTGCGTACCACCGTGAATGATCCATTCCGTCCCGCTGATCACTTCATCCCAGGGCTGCGAGTGGAGGCAAGGGCTGGCTCTCTCACGCTGGGGATCGTTCGAAAAGCGAAAGTAATTGCCGATCAGCAGATCGAGTGCCTGTGACTCGGCGCGCTCGACCCAGGTACTCAGCAACTCCGGGGCGAGCCAGTCATCGCTGTCGGCAAAAGCAATCCACGTGCCCCGCGCCTGGTCCAGTGCCCGGTTGCGGGCCGCTGCCACACCGCGATGGGGCTCATGGAGAACCTTGAGCCGAGCATCCCGCGCAGCCGCTGCACTCAATATCTCTCCGCTGCGATCGCTCGATCCATCGTCTACGGCCAGCACTTCGAATGACCTCTCCGTCTGTTCGAACAGAGAGGACAGCAAAGTGCCGAGATACGCCTCGGAGTTGAAGACCGGCACGATGATGCTGACGAGGGACTGATTCACAGGTTGATATGTAGTCGCGGCAGTGCGGGATTTCTCGATCGGGAGGCGGCACTCGGCAAGGCACTCGCCCAGCCATTTGCGAAGTCATAGGAAGACTCAGATCGGCTTACAAATGACTGAATGCGGACGCGGGATGACGGGATGGCAGAGCGCCGCCAATGGATTGATATCGGTCCAGAGCGAGATCACTGGCATCAAGCAAAAGGGCCGATCGCACTATGCGAACGGCCCTTCAACAGGACCACGAGGAATTCTCGGGGTCCGTCATCGCGTCGTCATCGACCAGTCATCGGACACTCGGTGCAACCGATGCCGTCCGAATCAATCGCACCGCGCATCACTTTCCGATGACTGCTTATCAGCAACGCAGTTTCGATCGCTGAAACGGCCCGGATCGATCGCCGATCACGCCTCGTGGTGATACGCGGTCACGCGCTCGACTTCGTTCTTAGACCCGAGGATCACCGGTACGCGCTGGTGGAGCTTCGTGGGCTTGAGGTCCAGCATGCGTTCGCGGCCGGTGGTCGAAGCACCCCCGGCCTGCTCGACGATGAACGACATCGGATTGGCTTCATAGAGCAGGCGCAGCTTGCCGCCTTGCGCCTTGGTCTTCGAGTCCAGCGGGTACATGAACACGCCGCCGCGCGTGACGATGCGGTGCACGTCGGCCACCATCGAGGCAACCCAGCGCATGTTGTAGTCCTTGCCGAGCGGGCCTTCCTTGCCGGCGAGCATCTCGTCGACGTAACGCTTGACCGGCGCTTCCCAGAAGCGCGCGTTCGAAGCATTGATCGAGAATTCCTTGGTATCCGCCGGAATCTGGATGTCGCGTGAGGTCATGCGGAAGCTGCCCAGCTCGCGGTCGAGCGTGAAGCCGTGCGTGCCATCGCCAAGTGTCAGCACCAGAATCGTCGAAGGGCCGTAGACGCAGTAGCCGGCAGCGACCTGCGTCGTGCCCGGCTGCAGGAAGGCTTCGTCCTCGGCACCGGTCATGCCTTCCGGGCAGCGCAGCACCGAAAAGATGGTGCCGACTGAGACGTTGACATCGATATTGCTGCTGCCATCGAGCGGGTCGAACAGCAGCAGATAGCCGCCCTTCGGATACTGGCCCGGGATCGGATGCGGATGATCCATTTCCTCGGACGCGAGGCCGGCAAGATGGCCGCCCCATTCATTGGCTTCGAGCAGGATGTCGTTGGAAAGGACATCGAGCTTCTTCTGTGCCTCACCCTGGATGTTGCCGGTACCGGCATCGCCCAACACGCCGCCAAGATCGCCTTTGCCGACGGCGATGGCAATCGTCTTGCAGGCGCGCGCGACGACTTCAATCAGCAGGCGCAGGTCAGCGCCGATCTGCGCCTTGGCGCGCTGCTCTTCAATCAGGAAACGGGTCAGGGAAATGCCGGTCATTGGACAGTAGGTCGGTCAGGAGGAAGGAACTGGAGGCGGGATGCAGCGCCTGGAGCACTCTGCAAGCCGCGCGCCATGTTACCGGGCGATGCCACGGCACGCCTCAGTCCCGGGATTCGTCGAGGGCTGGCTGAGCTAGCTCCGTCGACTGCGGCTTAGTCGCGCTCCCAGCCACCATGAGTCCGGTGCCAGTGATCGCCGCGCTGGTCCCAGTGATCGGCACGCCAGTGGTAACCCCGGCGCTCATGGACCCAGTACCCGTCATGCCAGACATGGCGATGGTGCGGACCATCCCAGACGTAGTAGCCCGGAGCCCAGACGTATCCAACACGCGGTGGCGGCACTGCCACGACACGTGGCGGAGGCGGTCCGATATTGATGTCGACATCGACCCTGGCCTGCGCGGCAAGCGGCGCCAGCATGGTGCCTGCAAGCAAAACACTGGCGAACAGGGTTTTCCGTGAGTTGTTCATGTCATCGAATCTCCGGTTGGGCTTGATCAAAAGTCTGCCCGGCAGAAGCTGAGTGCGGCCTGAACAAAAGACAGCTCTTAATCTTGCGTCGATGTTCTCGTCCAGGCGGCAGGCCATTCGAAGCTGCGCAGGACGGCCCTGCTGTGAGAACGCGCTACAAACTATGGAAGCAGAACCACGTTCACCCGCTCCTGCGACCCCATGCGTCGATCCGCCAGGGTTGCGGGAAATTGGTCACGGCCTAGTGGATGGCAACAGCCCCGAAGCGCAGAACCGAGATCCTCTTAGGAAGAAAACTGCAGACGGTTGCGTCCTGCGGCCTTGGCTTCGTAAAGCGCCCTGTCGGCAGACGACAGCAGGTCTCTCGCCTTGAGCTGATCCGTCGCGATCACGGACGCAGCGCCCATGCTCACGGTCACGAACCCCAGAGGCGAGCCGGGATGCGGCAGACGCAGCTTGCGAATGTTGTCCAGCAGCTTTTCTCCGACAGCCGTTGCCTCAGCGGCATCGGTGTCTGCGAGCAGCACCACGAATTCCTCGCCGCCATACCGGGCAAGCAGATCCGTTGGCCTTCCGATGCCTTCATTCAGGGCACGCGCTACTGCACTCAGCGCTTCATCACCCGCCTGATGGCCGAGTTTGTCGTTGTAGGGTTTGAACCAGTCGACATCGATCATCAATACGGCAATCTCCCGCTGGGTACGACTGGCACGGCTCCATTCGCGGCGAAGCGCCTGGTCAAAGCTCCGGCGGTTGCGCACACCGGTCAGCGAGTCGTACATGACCAGTGCGAGCAACTGCTCTTCCAGCACCTTCTGATTGGTGATATCGAACGCGATTCCGATTGCCTGCAAGGGCTTCGCACGCCGATCACGCGCAACCACCCGGCCACGCAATGCCAGGTGCCGCGTTCCCTCGGATTCATTTTTCAGCCGGAAATCCGTTTCGAGAAGGCCCTCGTGATCCTCGATGGCACGCAGCATCTGCAGCACATTGCGGCGATCCTTGCGGTGAACCAGGCGCAGCATTTCCGCGAAGCCCATTTTGAACTGTCCAGGCTGCAGCCCGAGCAGCACTTCGGTGCCAGCATCGACCGTCAGGTGCTCCTCGCCGATATCCACCTCCCAGCTCCCAGCCTGCGCCACGCTGAGCGCGAGCCGCAACCGCTCCTGAACCTTCTGCATCGACTGCTGCATCACTCGCGATTCGGTCACATCGCGAGCCGTCGCATACCAGAGACGGCCGATCACGTCGTACTTTGCCACCCATTCAAGCCAGCGCACGGTGCCATCAACATGACGCCAGCGATTTTCGAATGCGACTTCATCGACTTCGGATTCCAGATCGCAAATTCCCTGCAGCGTTCTGGGGATGTCCTCGGGTACGATAAATTCAAACATCGATGAACTCAGCAGCTCCGCGCGGCTCAGACCCAGCATTCGCTCGAATGCCGGATTGACGTCCTTGAAAAAGCCATCGGGTCCGGCCACCGAGAACATCGCGCGCTCGGCTTGAAACAGCAGCGAAAAGTCGAATGGCGCAGCCCGCGTTTCAGTAATCGTGTGGGTCATGATGTGCGTTACGCCGCCTTGTTGCGCCGATAGAGATCAAGCAAGGTCTCCGCAAGCGTGCCATTGCGGACCAGATCGGAGTTCACGAGCGGGTACTGCGTGGCCGGCTGAAACCCCGGTAGGTACTCGGCAAGACTGTCTTCGTCAAGATGCTCGAATCCCATCGACCAATTGCCAAACTTTCTCGACGTAACCGGCGCGCGGCTCAGCAGACGCAGGGTCTTGTGGCGAGGATCCTTCTCGATCTTCTCATACAGCTTGTCCACGATGACGGGGTCGCCTTCCAGGACTTGCAGAAAGCTCTGATTGGCATACATCAGCAAGCCGGTGAGGTCGTTCTCGGTGTTGAATTTACGCGCAGAAACAAGGAGATCGACAAGATCTTCCTCCGACATCATTCGAGTTGCCTGACTCGCATAGATCAGTTTCAAAAGCATTTTCGTACCGCTCCGGGAATTCGCTTGGATCGTTGACAACTGTTCACTCAAGTTTTTAGCAGGGAACCGATGACGCAGGCAAACCGCTTGCTAAATCGGTGATTAGCTGGGAAGTTTCAAAATATTTACGAACTCTATTTTCGATTGACGCGAGCTGTCGGCAGGTGTGAGTCGCCTACGGAATTACGGAAAAGCCATCCACGTAGCGGCCCGACGGACGATGAAGAACGTCTACCCCGCGCTGCGGCGCCGACCAGTTGCGCTGAGCTTTACCGAGCTATCCGTCAGGCCATCGGATCCAGTATTCCGGTTAAGCCCAGCGGCGCGTAGGGACCAATCAATAACTGTTCCATCACGCCGAAACCTTCGCTGATCCGGCCATCCGGCCGCGTCATCGTGGCTGTCACGAAGGCCTGGATATGCGTGTATGGCGGCAGGTGCGTGCGGATATCCGCAGTTCGGATTTCGTCATAGCCAACGGCCAAAGGCCCCTTGTTCAGACCATGGGCCCACTCCGGATTGAAGTAGCCGAGACCGGTCATGAAGAACGGCCATTTCACGGTCAGGTCGATCCTTGTTTCGTCTCCATTTCGATGCGTCAGCCGGAACGCGGCGGCTTCGGCATGACGGGTGCCGGATGGAATACACAGCGCCGAGCTTGCACGACGCAGGTGCTCGATCCCGCTGCCATGCCGACCGATCACGGCATCGGTGTTCCAGGGTTCGCCGTGCTCGTCGGCATTCAGGTGGTAAAGCACATAGCAATCGTCGAAATGCAGCGGTGACCAAACCCAATGGAACTGCGAGAAATTCGGTGGATCCATCTGCTGCGGGTCGGCAAGACCGATCGGCCGGACGCCCCAGGACCGATCCCTCGTGCCGGTCGCGCCGGCCACGTCGATACGCCGTCCCTTGAGTTCGATCCAGCCGCTGTAATGTCCCTGCTGCGTCAGCCGCGTCAGGTCCATGAACATGCGCGGGCCGTTGCGGCGCGTATAGCGCGGCTCTTCGAGTACGTCGGCGTAGCCCGTGAACAGCAGTTCCGCGCGGATGCCGTGTTCGGCCGAGTCGACGCGCACGCGCAGTTGCTGCAGCGGCACGACGACATCAATCGCGATCGGCCCGACCTCGGTATCCATGCGTTCCATCTTCAGGTGCCGGGACGCGTGCAGGTTGTGCTGCACGCCGTCGATGACGACGCAGAAGGCAGCGTCCATCACGTTCAGCAGCGGATAGACGCCGAGTGCGGCCGCGAAGAACAATGAGCCTTCGCGGTTGTAGCCATTGAAGAAGTAGCGGTCGTAGAAATTGCGATCGGTGCCTGCGTAGGCGATCGGCTCGGCGGTCTGATGAATCGGATAATCGTCGGCCTTGGTCAGCATGGTGTTGTGGCTCCGCAGCGGGGTTTGTTGAATTCAGCGGACCAGCGACAGGGACCCGAGATCGGTCATCTGCACGGCGTGGCGATTGATCATCGTGCTCAGCATCTTGTCGCCGCGCTCGGTCGGCGTGGTCAGCGCGGCACCGACGACCGCCATGATCAGGCCGTGCGCTGCCGTCAATCGATAGTCATGCCAGCAGCGCGCCCAGTCGTAATCGCGCACGCCACGCGCGAGCAGCGCATCGTGGTAACGGCGCGCCAGCGTTTCCTCGACCCGGCGACGCGTATCGGCAACAAGACCGGCACCGATGAAATAGGAGACATCGAGGACGCCAGGCCCGGCCATGAGGGTCTGCCAGTCCAGCACGGCAACCGGCAGGCGACCTCCGCGGGCATCGAACAGCATGTTGTCGAGCCGATAGTCGTGATGCGCGATCGTGAATGGCGCCGTCTGTATCGCAAACCAGGGCACGATCTTCGCAGCGAACTCGTCGAGGATCGCTGGCACACCCGTTTCCAGCAGCGCGGCAAAACGGACCTTCACCATCTCCACGCAGGGCGGCAGCTGCGCGCAGTACATGCCGACCATCGTCTCGCGACTCATCCAGGGCTGCGCCAGAGTCGCGGCATCGCCCCACAGCGGCGCGTGCAGCGCGGCCGCGGTATCGATCGCTGCCTCGGCATCGGCGACGCTGCAGCCGGTCAACTGGTCTCCGCCACGCGCCGGTGCAAGGTCTTCGAACAAGAGGCAGAACGTCGCGCCGTCGGCACTGATGTCTGCAAACAGTGTTGCGGGAACGGCGGAGCCGATATGCGGTGCAATGACCTGATAGAAGCGTGTCTCGCGTTCGTAGAGTCCAAGTGCTGCACCCGAAGCGCGGCTGGTTTCACCTGCGGCTGCCATCTTGGCGACGAGTGAGACTGGCGCGCCTGCTTCGGCGAGGTCGTACTCGAGTGCGATGCGCAGATTGGTCCCGAGCATTCCGTTGCCGACGGGCGCGGTGGCGACACGAAACACGCGGGCCTGGCGGATCAGTCCCCGGGCACGAAGCACATTGGTCAGCCATTCCGGCGTCAGACCTTCGGGGCCGTCGATCAGCGGATGGCCCGCAGCTGGATCATGCCGCAGCGCGGCGCCTGGGGTGCTCATGCGTTCTCCTCGCAATAAGGTGGAAGCGTCTGGCTTTCGATGGGCAGCGGCCGGATCGTTAACCGTGAAATCCTAACTTTTACAGCTTGTAAAGATAGTCCGGCATGCCTGCACGGGGCCGGAAAAGCGATTCCGGAACCTGCTCAGCGCAACCCCTCTTCCAGCATCGGCAAGGCATGGGATTGGGGGTACCGAAGCCCGGTCTCGAACGCTGATGCATGCAAGGACGTCGCAAAGTAAGCTTCGGTGGTGAGTCGCATGCCAGCCTTTCGACGGGCTCAGCGCAGCATCGGCAACCGGTGTCATGGAATCTCGGGAGCGGTCGCATGGAGTCGATCTGGACAAGCTTGCGCGAGGCGATCCTGACCCTGCTCGCAATCATCGCCACACTGCTGTGCGTGCTCGCCATCGATGCCGAGACCGGCCCGGCTGTACTGGCCGTGGTGCTGGCCCTGTCGCTGTCGCGCAGTCAGCTTGATCGCGATCAGAAGGGACGCGTCGAAGCGGCGATCGTGCTGCCGCTGATCGGGCTGGTTGCACTGGGAGTTGGGGCACTGCTGAAGCAGGTACCGGTAGTTGGCGCCCTCGTGTTCGTGGCCGGCATGGCCCTGTCGATCTGGCTACGGCGATTTGGCTCTGCAGCACGCCGTGCCGGCTCGCTGATCGCGCTGCCTTTCGTCGTGCTGCTGGTGACTCCGCACATCCCTTCGCAGCGATTAGGCACCGTGATGGCGCTGCTCATGCCGATCCTCGTCGCCCTCGTTGCGCTGGTCTGGGTCAGCGCCTTCCACTGGCTCGGGCGCCGGATTCCATGGCTTCCGCCGTTTCCTTCGCACGCGGAGACCGCAGGCGTACCGGCAGCCGTGCCCGAGCGCACAAGCGCACTGCGCCCGGATGCGACGACCCGCATGGCCTTGCAGATGGCAGCCGCGCTCTCCGCCGCATTCATCGTGGGCTTCATGGTCTTTCCGGAGCGCTGGTCATGGGTCGTACTGACGGCGTTCATCGTTAACAGCGGAAACCGTGGCCGCGGTGACGTCGCCTACAAGAGCGTGCTGCGCGTGCTCGGAGCTGGAGCAGGCACGCTGGCCGCACTGGTCTTGAGTGATCCGTTCAGCAGCAGCGATTCGGCCACGGTTGGTTTCATCCTGGTCGCGGTGTTCTTCGGCATCTGGTTGCGGCCGCTCGGCTATGCCTGGTGGGCGCTGTTCGTGACCCTCGCACTGGCACTGCTGCAGCACTTCACGGGCATGCAGACCCGGCTGGTGCTGTGGCCTCGTCTTGAGGAAATCCTGATCGGTGCGGTTATCGGTGTGGCCGCCGCGTGGTTCGTGCTGCCGGTGCGCTCGCTCGATGTCATGAAGCGCAGGATTGCCGATGCCCTCGCCGCGCTCTCAACCGCGCTCGATCCGGCAAGCACGCCGGGCCTGCCCGATGATTTCGAGGCCGCGGTCGCCCGCGTCGAGCAGCTTGCGCCAGCATTCCGGGCATGGCGGCGTGTATCGCGAAGGTTTGATTCGATCCAGCCCGCAGACTGGGTCGACAGCTTGGCAGGATGCGTAGATCCGGCCAGCGCCGTGATACGAGGCGAGCGCGCGGCGACCGGTCTCCGAACTGAAGTTGGAAAGGCTCGCCGCGCAATGCGGGAACCGGCGGGGATCCTTCCGGCGCTGCAGGCGCTACGGCAGAGGCTCGAACAGGCCTCTCAGGTCGTCGAGGGTGTACCGCCAGTCGGTGCACCACGCGGGCGCAGCGGACACGCAGCATCCTGATTCAGAATCGCTGGCGGCAAGATCGATCGCGCGCATCGCCTGCCGATTGCAAGGCTTGCAACTCCAGTGAACGCAAGCCAGCAGGTAACGGTCGAAGTAGGAATGAGCACGCGAGGCCCCGACTCATGAACGCAGGTTTTCTCACGGACTCACGATGTGGTTACGCCTGGCTGTCCCCTTTCCTATCTTGAGTTTCCCATGCCGCCTTATCGCAAACGCCCGCTTGCTGTAGCTGCTGTCTTTTGCATCACCTTGATCGGCTGTACGACCGAGGCGACCAAAGTCGAGCGCCACGAGGATCTGCTGGCGGCCTCCGGATTCACGATCAAGCCGGCAAGCACGCCGACGCGACGCGCGATGATTGCGAAGCTGCCGGCGCACCGTTTTGTCGAGCGTACAGTCAACGGCAAGCCGGTCTTTCTGTATTCGGACCCACTGGTCTGCGACTGCCTCTACATCGGCGACGACAAGGCCTATTCGCAGTATCAAGCCACGATTCTTCAGCGCCAGATGGCACGAGACGAGCGTGACGACCAGGCACAGCTCCATCGCGAATCGATCGACGACTACAACGCCGCCATCAAGGCGATCCAGCTCGAAGACGAGGGCTGGAACTGGGGGCCCTGGGGACCCGGCTGGTGGTAGACGGGCCTGAGTGACCAAACCCGTGCCCTGTCGCGACGGTTGACTGGCATCGTCGCGCTGTCCTGAGGCGCTTCACGGTCCGCGCTACTCGGGATTGGCGAAGCGACGAAGCGGCTCGCGCGCTTACAATCCCGCTCGTCTCGAAAGGCTGGCCGAAGCCTTCACCTCGCCGCAGCCTTGTTGACGCCGCTACGCTTGCCCATCCGGTTTTTTCCACCCCGCTCAGCCACAGCGCGCCCTACGCCTACCCGCATGAATCTGATCAAGCAGCTCGAACGCCGCCTAGGCCGCTTCGCCATTCCGAACCTGACGCTGTTCCTCGTCGGTGGTCAAGGCATTGCGCTGTTCATGAGCATCGCCCTTCCGGGGTCCCTCGGAACTGTCGTACTGATTCCGGACCTGGTCTTGAGCGGCGAATGGTGGCGCCTGCTGAGCTTCGTGTTTACGCCGCCGTTCGGCAATCCGATCTTCGCGGTGTTCGCGCTGTACCTGCTCTACTTCATGGGTACGTCACTGGAAGCGCAGTGGGGCACGTTCCGGTACAACCTCTACGTGCTGATCGGCTGCCTGATGACGATCGCGGCCGCCTTCGTGTTTCCGCATTACGCGGCCAGCAATACCTACATCACCGGCTCGATCTTCCTGGCTTTCGCGTATCTGTTCCCGGATTACACGATCTATCTGTTCTTCGTGCTGCCGGTACGCATCAAGTGGCTGGCCCTGCTGACCGGGCTGTTCTACGGCTACGACCTGATCATCGGAGACTGGGCCTCGCGACTGCTGATCATCGCGGCCGTTGCGAACTTCTTCATGTTCTTCGGCAAGGACATCTACCACCGGGCGCGCTACGGCCATCGTCGCTTGAAGCAGCAGTCGATCAGCATCGTCAATCGAAACAAGCCGATTCACGTCTGCACGGTCTGCGGCATCACCGACAAGTCGCATCCGACGATGGACTTCCGCTACTGCGGAAAATGCGAGCCGCCGGTGGCCTACTGCACGGAGCATCTGACTGGCCACGCACATCGAAATGCAGATGCCGGCAGCTGAGCGCGCGATACTTCCGCAGCGTATTGCTCAGCGGCTCACGGGCCCGCACCAGCCCGGCAGGTAGTCGGCCTTTTCGCTCTTCGCAAGCTTCAGTGCTTTTTCGAGTGCGCCGTCGAAGTTGGCATCGACTTCCTTGCGCGTCAGCGTGTGGCGAACGAAGTCGGCACAGAGGAATTCGCTGAAAGGCGTGGTGTCCTTGGCATTGCCGC
>Ga0194135_10001583_pt1 | contig 13635 bp, 12 predicted proteins | sample LitLau_LLRF_2013_FD_134024 | JGI IMG/M metagenome (GOLD analysis project Ga0194135, IMG submission 134024) | Freshwater sediment microbial communities in response to fracking from North America - Little Laurel Run_MetaG_LLRF_2013 (version 2) | ecosystem: Environmental > Aquatic > Freshwater >...
CCTGCCTCATAAATTAAGATAGTGAGTTTCACTCCTATCAACCGAGTGTGATAAAACTTTCTTTTTTATTGGGTAACGATAACTCATCTACTAACAGTGTGTGTGTGTACTACACACCTCTCGCTACTCAATTTACAAAGAGGAACAACACTGTATATAGTTTCGCGATGATTATTTTCTAGACTTCACTCTCATCCCGTTCCGCTTCAAAGTGTCTTGGATTAAGCCTGAATAGTGAATAACATAAAAACTGATGATGATAACTTCCAGGAACGTAGGTTCCAATGTAGGTACACTCGCTTAGTCAGGAGTGGTTTACATGTGGAAGGATAATCATCGTGTAGCCTTATTTGTTTCATGTATAATTAAGTAAAGGTGGTGGTGTAGCTAAGTTTGTAGTTGAATAGAATGCCTAAAGAAAAACAGAATTCGTTTCTAGCTAGTTCAGAAGTACATTGAAAAAAACACAAGGAGATTACAGACTCTATTTGCTTTGCAGTAAGACTGCCTATGTCATTGTCAAATAAAATGCTGATTACTATGAAGGAGAGAAAGCCTAGAGTGACCGAACCCCATGTGACAAAAATGACTGTCAAGTTCCCTTGTAGTGTTGTAGTTCATCTATTATACATTATTTCAACCCATTGGGCTTCTTGCTCTCACATGTATGGGCTACGAATGCAATTTACTATTTACGAAGTCATTCAAATTCAAATCCGGATTCATGCATCATGCGCTCTTGTTCTGGTGGATTGCGGATTGAAAGAGCTAATATTTATTCATGTATTACAAAAGTTCTAAGCTTTCTATAGCACTTCCTACACACTCGTGTTAGACGGATGTGTGTATGCAGACCAAAAGCAGAGTCAAACAGCCAAGCCTTTGGGGCTTTGAATACCGATAAATATATTTGAAATTGATCCTTCGCCCATAAATCCCTCGAAAGGGAATATAGGGAATATATCCCTTCTAGAATTACACACAAATGAAATTTGATGGCATGCTCGACTCTCCAGTCCAATTGTCATTAGGGATATCCAGAGATTATTACATTATACTCTCTGTCAGTATTTCTGCCCTAATTCAATACATCAAATCTAGACGTATATTCCCACTGATGATCATTTGATCACGCAAGAAGCACCGGAGATGATTTCAAATTGCATTATAAGATGATAAAATGATTAACAAAGTAATTGACGCATATCTCTCTCTTGTAATGTTTTGCAGAATCTAAAGAACCAAATCATGACAACCAACCTCTGGGTAGAGCAGGTGAGTCTGGAGAAAGCAGATGTTACTTTCTCTTTAATACAAACAAGCACAACTTTTAGGCTTAACTAAAGAAGAAAAGCGGTTTCAAACGGGTTTTTATTGTAGTTTTGGATGGACTATAAGTTGACATGGGACCCAGCTGAATACGGAGGCGTTCGAAGCCTCCACGTGCCTTCAGACCATATTTGGAGACCCGACATAGTACTTTACAACAAGTAAGAAACCAATTCCACCACTTTCCCTCTCGCTCACTCTTCTCGGTCTCCGCGTGTACAACAACATAGTACAAGGGAAATGATCAATACAGTAATATCCTCTCATACACACATATACACAATTGTGAGTAGAGAGACGTGCGGAAATGGAGTTATGAGTCACCGTTCGTATTTCAGTGGTTTTGGAGTTACATAATATAATGCACACAGCAGCTACACAGCCTTTTCCTTTGAGATTGAAAGTAACTAATGATTCGACCAAATGAAAGTGGCTGTTGTGAGTGTTTTGCATGCCCACGAACAATATCATAGCTAAGACGCTTGATGTATATTATTGCCAGGTCGTTGACCAAAATTGCCAATCACGGTCAAAATAGTTTTAATTCTGAAGGTGAATTCAGAAAGAGAAGTGGTAGAAATACGGATAGCTTATCTCACACAGAAACACACGCGGTTGTATAAAAAGCAGAAAATACGCTATAAATAAATTGAGGCTACGATTACCGAATGCAATATGTGTTTCTCTACTAAAAGTCTTCGACAAGCTCTTAGCACTTTCTCCATTATTATTACTTTCACTGCCGTTCGAGAGTCCACACGAGGCGCCACAAAAGGAATAAATTATAGGGAAGCAATTCATGAATTAGAGTGAGGGATGCCGGAAAATGCTTTATCTGGGAAAATAGCTCCCTGCCTCGGTTTTGTACACTTCATGTATGCAACTCCAGCCTTCAATATATACACAAATGCTCGCTCGACAGCGAAAAGAATTCTTTGGTAAATGTGAAATGAGTTGGATTTTCGTTTCAGTGCGGATGGTAATTTCGAAGTTACTTTGGCCACTAAAGCTACTCTGTACTCGTCTGGAATGGTTGAGTAAGTGTTTCCGAACATACACCTAGCATATCTATATAAGATTCTTTGATTTCGACTTGATTCCAAGTATCCCTGCTTGTATGCCATTGTGATTTTTGCCACCGCCTTCCCTCTCTCTGATTACTACTAAGCTAATAATACATTCGTGATGTCGCGAGAACTCTAGATTTACATTGATGTGCATTTATTTACAGATGGAAACCACCTGCAATCTACAAATCTTCATGTGAAATCGATGTTGAGTACTTTCCTTTCGACGAACAAACTTGTGTCATGAAATTCGGTTCCTGGACTTACGATGGGTTTCAGGTACTCTTGGGAGATGTGCATAAGCTTTAAATGTCTGCCTGCCAGCTGCTGTACTTTGTGTGTGGTTTAACCAAGAGATAGATACAAATCTGCACGTTTTCTATTCCAGGTGGATTTACGACACATTGACGAGCAAGAGAATTCTAACATAGTCGACATTGGAGTAGACTTGTCGGAGTTCTACATGTCCGTCGAGTGGGACATTCTCGAAGTTCCTGCAGTTCGCAATGAAAGATTTTACACCTGTTGTGACGAGCCATACCTGGACATCACCTTTAATATCACGATGCGACGAAAAACGCTTTTTTATACTGTGAACCTGATTATTCCTTGTATGGGTATTTCTTTCCTTACCGTCTTAGTTTTCTACCTACCGTCCGACTCGGGAGAGAAAGTGAGTCTCATAAATTCATCTGACTTGCAATTCCCAGGCTCTGTCTCTAATAAATGGAATCCTTAAATGCGACGTGTTTTAATTTGTTTTCAGGTCAGCTTGTCGATTTCCATTTTGCTCTCACTCACTGTGTTCTTCTTACTGTTGGCAGAAATTATTCCTCCCACTAGTCTTGTAGTTCCACTTCTCGGGAAGTTTGTGCTATTTACTATGATACTCGATACAGTAAGGTAATTGGAGAAGAGATTATTTTTAATTGCAAATCTTGTCTGGCAAAAACTAATATGCAGTAACAACTGAGCATACAAGATACACGTCCAAGATAATTTTTGGCACCCTTGCAGTGAAGTGGCATTAACTTTCCATTTAAGCTTGTGTCATTGTCTTTATTTTGTTTAAACAGTTCTGCTCCTCCTCTGTTTGTCCAACGGAGAGAACTTTCCGAACTCGTTTATCATTTTCTGACTGAACAAACCAATTTGGTTTGTCGTGAGAATCAAAACTTGTTATTCATGGCAAATAGAGACAAAATGTTCTCTTGGGTCTTAAGCCTAAACGGAAAAGTAATGGCATTTGTGTGCTTTATCTCGAGTCTAGCCTTTATTTGTCGGTTGCGTCTCAGTGATTTTGAGATATGGCAGTTCCTGAGCCAATAGTTACGATAGTGCCATAAAATTGAGTTGCAGACCTTTCGTTATTTCATGTCCTCTATGTAAACAAAGTCAAGCGTTACGCTGACGAGGAATAAAAAGACCACCACATGTCCACGAATCTTAAGATATACACACGAAGCAACGTACATAAGAATAACTTCTCAAAGTATTGATGTGATATCATAGGATTTCATGAGTCCCTTCGGTACACCCGACTTCGTATTTCTTGTCTTTTATGGCTGAGTGCAATAAATTTAATCTATTTTCTTCTCCTCAAATCCCTTCATTTTGGAATTTCAGGCACATGCAGAGGCATAGAGTCATACATAGATCCACACAGTGTTAAAAGCCTACTAAGTCTTCCCTTAAAATATACCAGAGGATGAACATAAACATGCAAGCTTAAACCCACAGTAATGCAATCATACGAATCATCTTGTTTGCGTGTCTTAGAGGATTACGAGATGTGGAGTTGTCACATTTCAACCTGAACTTCTTTAAAATAACTCGACTAGAGACATAATCTCATGTGACTTGCGATATTGCACATGACACTCATTCAATTTAACATAAGAATGCAAAAAACAAAGGATCTCATCTACTCCTACATACATTTTCGGAAAAGAAAACTGTAAAATAACAAGCTTCAAATTAACCCAGACTTTACACACACATGGCTGATATGCTTTTGTTTTACTAACAATAAATAAACTAAAATCTTTCCATAAAAAATTTGGTACAGAATGCGAACTAATTTGACACTTATTTTTTGACATTGCAGTATATGCGTAACCGTTGTGGTTCTTAATGTTCATTTCCGAACACCTCAGACGCACACAATGGCACCTTGGGTACGTAGAGTGTTTTTGCACATTCTTCCTCGACTTCTAGTGATGAGAAGACCTCAATACTACCTGGAAAGGTAAAAAATTCGTTGAATTATGTGTGAACAGTCTTGAGATCTTGTCTTGGGCTGGGAAATTCTGCCATTATATATCACAAGTACGAAGGGATTACAATCTCAAGTTAGAAATTGTGTGGTTCGAGCAGGATCGGGGCCAAAACTCAGCCGACGACGAATACTGGCGGAAGATTGCTTGTGAGAACCTGCAATGGACTGGAATTACGACCTACATTATCACTTCATGATCCTATTCAACTGAGAGACATTCGGGAAGCTTTGGGAATCGGAGATCTTATGGGACAAAGACCTGGCCATGATTATTCTCCGAGGTGAATTTTATTCGGACCATGCTGTTTTATTTCGTACATAGTCCGGCGGCTTAAATATTGTCGAACTCCGTTGCACGCGAGGACTAAAGTCACATGCGAAGCATAATAATCAGATGGATAGACTTCATGCATTTAAGGGTAGACAGGGATTCGTACCTTATTATTGTTACTCTTAATTAATTTCCTGTACAGACTTAATTAGTTTTCACACAAAGCTCACAGATAAACAAAACTTCTTATCACCGAGGAAGTGTGCACACAACTTGATATCAGGTGCATTTTTTATTCTACGAGCAGTTTTTCTTAAAGTACTTAATCATCGGTACGTAACAACGCAACCTATATGCATTATACATACATATGAGAGATATCGCAGTCCAGAAATAAGCCTTCATTACAATTACCAAATAAAGCTTCTTTTTATACTTTAACAGCAAAATAATTAGGATTCTAGTTGAATTGCAGAACTAATACCTTTCTGAACTCGGGCAGCCTTCACAACGAGCTTTTTTTGCTCTGAAGGGTTGATAACTTATTTATTTTGTAATTAAAGATAAAAGAGTTTTTCCTGGATTACTGAGCTACTTTCTCCTAGACTCATCGTGGACTTCTTCTGTAATAGAAAGTTCAACCTTAGAAAAACAGTCTTTGAGTGTTACTTTCACAACGTTCATCTTGGGGCAAATATTGTGCTCGCACAGGGAAAACTTTGTGAAAAAGTTACACGAGAAAGCAAATAAGAGACTCAAATGGATTGAATGACTTCGTGACTGAATTACCTAGTAAATTTCAAAGATACAGACTTATCGAAAACCACAAAAAGTTCAACCATACTATTCCTCAAATAACAGATAACATTAAAAAGCCAGACATTGGGGAAAACTCCAGGCTCAAATGTCAGTAGTAAAGTATAACTAACATTTTAACAGCATTTTCTTTCACCTTTTTAAGCCAAGCAGTACTAAAGATCGAGAAATGATATAATAAATACGGGACACGTTACTTGATTCTGAAAACAAAAGTTTTTACGGCTTAAATCAATATTTATCGAGTGATATTTTTGGTGTAAAAATCTGGTTGCCTGCAATGATGAACTCATAGCAAGAACAGGTTCTCAGGTGAAAGCTCGCGGATGAAAGGGATCTATTCTATATACTAACATAGGACTCTTTGTATACCTTAAGAAAAGAAGGAGCAAGACTTGAAGGAGCGACTTGAGTTCACCAAGAATGAAAGTTCAAATGCATTGAGAAGAGATGAATAGAAAGAACTTGTTACTTACGAATGAATGTCTTCCCTGGATTAGACTGAAGTAGCAGTGTTTTATTCGATAGAGGAACAACCCTCGTCAAAAACTTCTGTACGAAAACTTAAACCCGTAGAATTGCTTTAATTTGACCCGAGTTTTCACCTATGCCAAATGTATTACTTTGAACTAGATTCTTTTGTAGTAAACAAACATAGACACACTCACAATCTACAGATTCGAATCATTATAACAATTTACATAACATCCTAGAATTCGTAACTACACGAACCTTTGAGTCATAAGAATACAGAGAGATTGTATAGCACACTAACAACTTAGGAAGTTGAATGAAAGAAATAATGTGTGTGAGTAGTTCCAAAGATCATTAATAATTCTATTCGGATCTGTTTGTGATAAATAGCAGGGAGGTTGTGGATGGAATCGGTTTGAATGGGAACTGTAAAATACACGGAATGCCCCCACCACCACCCCCACCTCACGTTCCACCTTCTAGGGGATCACAACATCCATTACTTCGGTCAACGGAGCTTCACGATGGAGAAATTGATTGTGACCCGGAAGGAGAAATGATGGAAGGTTCAGGAGAGAGCAGAAGACATCGTTCATGCTGGTCGAGTTGTCCGGAGGTTACAAAAGCAGTTGAAGGTGTTCGATTCATTGCGGAACACACTAGAAGAGAAGAAGAGTCGATTCGGGTGATCATTTGTTACGCTTTACAACTTCTTTGTATGTGAGAGACTATGAGAAAGAGTTAATGTGATTTAAATTAATCACAGGTGAAAGAGGACTGGAAGTACGTGGCAATGGTATTGGATCGGCTTTTCCTTTGGATTTTTACCTTAGCTGTACTTGTGGGAACAGCAGGGATCATTCTCCAGGCCCCTACGTTGTACGATGATCGCATTCCAATTGACGTTAAGTTATCTGAAATATCTGCAGCCACTGTAAAGCCGTCTACAGTTTCAACTCCACCTCCTGCTGCATAGTCATAATATGTTCTTCTTTCCGAACGCTTACCGGAAGAAATGTATATGACACAATTAACACACATCCAAATCTCCAACAACCACCTTCATCGTTCAGTGTTACCAGATATACATTATTGACAAAATAGATATAATTTATGATGACAGCAAGGCGTTTAGCCTGCAAATGATGTATTCTCAGTCAGTTATTGTTGTTAATTAACTTGAAACACTAACATGCACCATCGAATTCAGTTTCCAAGTTTTATATCGTGAACTACACATTATATAACAATAAATGTACCCCGCAGGATATATTAACGTTATTCCAAGTATATGTCACAACAGATATATTTTTCTAACTACCATTTGTTATCGTGTATTGTTGTACCGTTGACCGTCACATAAAATCATTCTACTTGACAGTTAAAATAGACAGAAACCGAATTTCAATTTTGTTCAAAGATATCCACCTATTTATTTGTACAGTTTGAAAAATTATACAAGCAAGCACTATAAATCCGCCATCGATAATCTTCCAAACCCATTGTAATTACAAATTAAAGCTGCTGTCTATCTATATGAATTATAATTCTTTCCCTACTTTGAAGTGGACTCAATCGATTGTTGATAAAGTTGTGAAAATTATGACTGCAAGTTTACATGACGAATTGTTTAAGCCAGAATCAGATTCATAAGGCGTGTAAATTAATAGTACTGATCTGTAATCCTTTAAGTGCTGCTTCCTGAAGTATGGTTTATTGTTTTGATTGTGCTCGACTCGACTTTAGTGCAACTTTAGGAATAGTTTCTTCAAATAACTTCTTCTGGTTTAGGGAAGATTCTAAAATTACTACTAAAGTTTTGATTTCATGCTACACAATGGATTAAATAAATGCTCACTAAAATAAAAAGTTTGCCTATTAACCTAACCCGGACTTACTAGGGCTCAATAGGCAACCTTTCCCAAAATGCTCACCAAATCAAAGCACTAAACTGCTCGTCGTCGGCAAATGGAAGAATAAGTAATTGTTTTACAGATAATTATACGTTGTAAACCAATAAACTCATTGTAAACGTTTCCATGAATTATGAAATGTAATGCCCGTAGAATCGTAAAGCTATTATAGTTTCAAAGGTATATATAGATTGAATTAAGATACTAAAGGATATGAGCAGTAAACAATGAGATTGCTGTGCAGTTTTTATGCTCAGACTGTAGTGTGTAACTGATTTCTCATCATATAGATTAAAAATCACGCTTTGTCAATGATGAAACGGTTTTGTAATTGACGTACATGCATATTATGTCCATAGGTGCTCTCTCTGGGTGATCTCTTTATTCATGTTCTGATTGATAACTGGAAATAGGTCTTAGAACTGAAATTATAAGAATAAAATAGTATTAATTTATTGTTTGCCTTCTACAATCCACGCATTCACAGTTAGTTAAGCTTTTTAAGTAGGAAACCGTCAATTATAATTGCATATATTGTTCGAAACATTAACTTACAGCAGCAAGTACTTTTTGTGACTTAATGATATTCCCCATACCTGAAAATTGTGAAGAAATTATCACTAGAAACACAACACTCAATTAGGCGACAAGAAAAGTAAGTTGAAATTATAGAATGGCTAGATGTGATTATGAGCTGAATAAAGCATTACTATAATTGTTAGATGTCCGTTTTACGAAATATTGCCCAGTACTAGAGTTCACACTGTATTCACACAAATTCACCCTGTCGGTGTATTATTTTTCCAGATAGCTCGTGATAACCCTGTACTTAATTATTAGAAGAATCACCCAAGTGTTGACTTCACATTCAAAAGTCAAAACCATCTCTGAATTATCTATACACGATTGATAGTATTATTATTAATAATATTGTTGGTTTTGTTGAACAATGAACATACTATCTTTCAAGATGAAGTTGTTCGTACACGTGTGTCCTAAGAATAGTAAGAGATCTTAAATGTAAATATTTAAAATATTGGAAGTGTCCCAATTTAAATGAAAATTGTACCCGAAATGTAATTGCATAAATTTCCTCCAATGATTACACGTGTGCCCCAATTATTATGGTGCAATTTGTACATTACGAATAAATGACATTTTTAAATAAAGATTACCGAAGGTTTATGCAAACTGGCTTCTTATTTAAATCGTTTACGTTGGTAACTTGAATGGAGGTTCCTGAAATGCTTTTAGTACGAATTGCCACCATAAATTTACTAACCGTTGCACTGTAATCAGATAGAAGTTAGGTTTTGTACGCCTTAAGTAAAATGTTAATTCATCGTTCACAGAATACAAGCATGTAAGGCTGGGCAGAGCTTATGATTGAGAGGATTCCAATTCGATATCGTAACTAGTCAAAATTGTTATGCGTTGCGTGACAATTTTTATGGTAGCCATAAATTGCAATTATAGTATGAACTAACCATGAAATATAATGTCTCTATTTTGATTACTGATTGAAGATAACATGTGTTTTTGTCCTCGTTGAATCAAGCGTTAGATGATTCGTAGTTTAAAAGCAGGAAGTAAATAAATAAAGACTATACAGTCATCTTATAAATGATGGCGAGTGGGTACATGACCAACCCTGGAAAGAGTGTGAATGATTTGATGGGAATGTCGGGTTGGAAAACGCGACATTCAAACATGAAGATTCACACCTCTTATAAACGCCTCTATATATAATATACTTATATATCTGCTGAGTTTGTGTGTATGAGCGTCATGCAATAATAATAAGAGAAAGCAGTAGGATATATATTTCGTGAGAGTGAGACACTGACTTTGTGGCATGTTGGTAGCATTATTGTCCTGTCACGATGAAATGAATGGATAGTCTTTAAATTCTCAGGCTCTGCTCCATACATAACACTCGTTCAAAGGAGACAAAAACGACGAAAAACTTTTGTGATCCCGAAATCCATCATTTTTGAAGTCCATTTATACTGCTTTTCTTTTGTTGAACGCTCCGAGGAACTACATTTTCTACCTTTCTCGCTGGGAAAATGGGATGCGATGCATGCAAGAAATAAGAGTGTGTCTCAAATTATGCTTTCCTTCTGCTACACGGGACAAATGACTGCCGAAAGTAAAAGTCACCCTGGTTTCTGTCATGCAGCTGCTACGAAGAAGATGATTCCAAGTGACATGAAAACTATTTCTATATTTCTAGTTATAGATTGGTTGGGAGCTGCTGCTCATTCAGCATCAGTTAATAATGATTAATGAACACTGTTTCCTGACATTTGTAGTTCACTCCCGAATTCTCTCTTGGCTGAATTCCGTATTAGATATATGTTTCAGGTTTCAAATTGATCCATCGTTCACTACTTGCACTCGCAATACTTATGACTTACTCAAAATCGATTATCTTATTTAATACGCACACACACACACACATACAAGTCGTATCATGTCACCTAAAAACCTGTAATTTGGCCACCTTGTTAATTGTGTGCATAGTCGAATCAAGGCGAATGGGCAAAGTCATCTTAAAATAGTCTCAAACACCTCAAGAATAACCATATGAGCCTCTCGTCTCGGTGTCTTATATTCTACAGTATGTCTTCTTAAATGGTCAATATTGACAGACAGAAATTACAGAACTTACAAGAACAACTTTGGAAAGTGACAGGAAGAAACCTTAAATACATAGTGGAAAAGCAGATAGCACGCAAAAGTAGACACGGACACCGAATAAACCTTGTTCCTTCTATGCACGACACAGCAATCAGTTTAAATAAACTTTTAAAAGAGATTCGGGAATGTTTATCTCATAAAACACTAACTTCTTTTGAGCGTTCAAAAGAATTCCTACGGATCCAAAACGGATTACTGCAGTCTTCTCGTGCTTGAAATTAGGGATGACTATAAGGAAAAGTTTACTTTATGAGATTTTATCGTTAGAATTCAACGATGTACTCGCATCCATCGTTGCGATCGAGTGCAAGACGATTTAAAATTGACAATTCGGGTTCTCAGCAATTCTCACTTTCATGGTTTGTATATCTCTTTGTACTCTTATTTAAAAAAAACTCAAGTGCACCTCTTCTAACATGGCATGAATTGATTACGAGTGCAGTTGTTGAGGAAGTGAAGGAAAAGTGTAACGATATTTGATTACTCCTCACACTTAAAATTGTGAACTGACGGCAACTCGGCAGGGCCAATTTAATGCGGATGACTGAAAGCAAAGTGCTGTCAAGTGGGAAGAAGAAAGCGGACGTTTTCAACGGTATAATACACAGCAATAGCAAATAACTATTAAACTTTACCCACAAACTCGCAAAAATGTAAGACTGCTGCTGCACCTGGCTTGCTTCCCGAGACATTTCGATTGCAAGTTGGTTGCAGAAAGTAGATATATCCATTTGTGGATGCAAAGGAATTCCTTGCATGTGTGACAGTAACAAAATTTAACTTGGAAAGAAAGAGAAGAAGCAATAGATATGACAAAAATTCTTTCGTAGTCATGAAGAAGAGTCACGAGGGAATGATCTAAGGCCTGGAGTGAAAGCTATTTCGTTGAATCGAGAACTCGGAGAAAGTGGCTGAAGAAGTAGCAGTGAGGTATATAACTTGTAATGGAAAGCCCAGCGGCTGAGGAAAATCGCTTCGCAGCCATAAGGACGACAAAGCAGGAGTGTTATGTGGGAGAGGAAAGATGGAATTAAGGGTATGTAGACTAAAAGAGCTTGAGTAAATTAAATTCCATCACTCATAATTTAATCCCACCCTCTATGCGTCTTAAACTTATTGAAGTTAACCTATAACAATCGAATTATAAGACCAAAATTTCTCCTCATAAATTCGCCTCCATATTCTTCACATAAATGTAATACAAAGTATCAATATTATCTTTGCTCCATTTCCAACTTAAGGTTCTTTTATGGAACACTTGACTTTTTGATCGATTGACTCCCTAAAGTCTCGATGTAAGTTTTATTGTTGGTCAATAGTCCGTTTAGGAACTACAACTCTATTTACTCGCTAGTCCGTAGTTCTGTTCTTTTTTGTCCATCCACGTGGAAAATACCATTTCAGTTCTTTATATTTTATTGCCACACAGATGAAACCCAATGAACACCTAACGTTCTGTATGCGTGTACGGTATTGATATCTGCTGTATCTGGGAAATGAACGATGAATTATGAATTTGTAAAATATATATATATATATAATATATATATATATATCTCCCTCATCTGTAAAAATCATGAGGTGAACTCTTTGTAAGATGAAGTGTTCCTACTTGACTTCCATTCTTTCCTGGGGAGGAATCTATACACAGTACAATTAAGGTATGTGTTTTTTCAATAGTCTGCTGAGGAATTTCTATAATTGGAAAGGAATCTGATTGACAGGAAAAGAAATTTGTGAATGAGTAAGTTATTTTCTGACTTCTCTATTTATCTTCGAATCAGTTTAAAGGAGTAATCCCGTGGGATAGGTTTTCTCCTTTCTGTTTGAAGTACCTAAAACTGAAGGTTAGTTTGAGCTCTCGCAGATACTTCCAAGTCTTTGGAGATAAAGAAGGGTGGAAGGAGAAAAGGCCAGAGTGCTGTGGTGGTGGATATGAGAAATCTCGTCCTCGAATCAATCAATGTTCCTATAGAGGCTGCTTATCTATGATAAGACTAAGTAGACTTGACATCTTGGCTTCTTATTTCTATGAACTTTGGGCCGTGACAATAAGTATTGTTCTTCCATACTTTGACGCCCAGTCTCTCTGGAAATTCTTCCAAGCCCATGTATATGACACTCATGGCACATAGTGACTTCTAATTACACAGCACAGACTTTTAGCGACATACTTGGGCAACTAAAATGACAAAGTTAGCTTACGAATGTGGTTTCTCCACCTAAATACATCTCTGCTGGAAGGAACGCCATGAAAAGGAACTGACTTGAAGATATTCATGTGTGGGATTATAAATAATGTAATCCAGCAAGCTTTTCACCCAGAATTTAAATTTAATACAGGGAAGATTTTTGAAAAGACCATTCACATCATTCACATGCAGACATGCAGATGTTCTATTCAAAGTATATTTCATCATTTCATTTCAAGCCCTTTAAAAAGCCTCCATGTTTCATGCATGTGTTTCCTTACAACACTATACCATTGAATCAATGAGGACAATGGGAGATCTCAATATTTTTTTATTTGTAGATGGAACATGGAGTAAAGATGCAGAGAATTCAGGGAATCAACCAACCAATTATTAGGGATTGAAAATCCCTTATGCGAATGGACGTTCTGTCTGTATGTATGTGTGTGTGTGTGTGTGTGTGTATGTATGTATGTATGTATGTAGATCACACGATTTTCTCGTGAACCGTTAAAGATATCAACATGCGGTCTTTTGCAACTTAACAAGGACCCTTTCAGCATGTTCAAGTTTGTTTTCGAATTTCAAAATA
>Ga0194135_10001584_pt1 | contig 13630 bp, 8 predicted proteins | sample LitLau_LLRF_2013_FD_134024 | JGI IMG/M metagenome (GOLD analysis project Ga0194135, IMG submission 134024) | Freshwater sediment microbial communities in response to fracking from North America - Little Laurel Run_MetaG_LLRF_2013 (version 2) | ecosystem: Environmental > Aquatic > Freshwater >...
AGACGACAGGGATAGACATGAACGAGACATGTTTCTTTGTATTAAAGAGAACAGACTTTTATACAGCTTATCAAATATCATAACTCATCTTTTACCTTGAAATTGAAACTTTGATGATTTCGTAAGTTTTATAAAAGCGAAAAATAACGAATAACCGAAATTGAGCAAGTAAATAACCAATAGCTATCTGTCGCACCAAAGATAATTGAACTTTCTGAATATTTGTTAATCGTCGTTCAACTATTGAAAATTGTCATTATCAAAGTTTACAGATTTGATTTCTAAGTTAATATTATTACAACTAATTACAATGAACTCATCAGAATTGAATTACGGAATGCTTTAGAATTAATGCGTAAACGTGTGAATTAACATAATAATGATTATTTCGTAGATTCACTGACTTACTAACTAACTAGCGTCAATGTGGTTTCTGTCAGTCACCACAAAGGGAAGGACATTTGGATTTTAAAACGACTGCACACGCATAAAAAGGAAGTTTAGGTAGTGTTGCAAGCATGTTGGTGGTGTGTACCTATTAAGCTCATCCTTAATTGCGCATCTCTGACTACGTAATCTCTAAAAAGTGTCATTATCAAGTGGAAAATACAATGCAAGTAGGTCAACTGAGCCATCTCCGGTGGAGAATTCTATCATCACGGGTCATTAGTTGACTGCTGCCATTTCGAATTCTCCAAACTATTCTCTACACTACTCCTTCTTCGTTTCATGTACTAATTCACAAATTAAACCCTCATCTTCGAAACAGTTGGTGGGAATAAGTCCCCCGCTGTTACTTGCAAGAACTATTTGAGTTACTCCAGAAGCGATTTTTGTGTTACATAAACTCACCACTCGTTGTCAATTCCAGTACTTGCTACATGGACCAATCAATGATTTGTAATGCAATATAAATAAAATATCTCTCTGTATTCTATGAACTTGAAACTTCTTTCAGTGTCATGTCTTTATAAACTGAACAACCTTCTCAATTGAAAAAAAACCTGGATATAATATATTTTATTGCTTCAAAAGAATCAAACCACAGGCGGATAACTAACATAAACAAACATGCATGCAAGTACTACTAACAAAATAAAACTCGGAACTCGAGATTAAACGAATGTTTTGCCACTTTACGTGATAACCACAGAATTGTGCGAAACCAGATATCTGTAAATTGATGCTCACTCCGTATATTATAATTATCCCATTTGATATACATGCCATTTGTGTTGAGGCTAAATCTATCCATATATTTGATGATTAATTGCAGTGATCAAACAGTATATATATATATATATATATACGCGTATGCGGATTAAAAGAAGACGATGGACATTAAATGGAATTGTATATGGAATCTAAATAGGGCTGAGAATTAAGTGTCTGAATTGATATCTAGATTCTCTTCAAACTAATTGCAAGCCTTACAAAACACACACACTCCCACATTCATTATAAATGCATTACACCCGCAATCAACCACCAAGGCTCTGCGAACCACATTTACTATTATCTCTCGCTATCCTCTCTCTCTGATAAATGAGCTTTCATTTTAATCTCAGATTCATTTCGTTACTTAAGTCTAGACTCATCTGAGTCTGAAGCATCTCTTCAGCTTCGTTTATACAGTCAAGTTCATCTTTAACAGATGAAGAATTAATAATGTTCCCAGCTTCCTGCTACCATGTCTTTCTTCACCAACTATATAACACACATGATAGATAAATAATCCGAAAGGATTCTTCATTGTATATCCTTTTCTATTTCACAGTGACATTGGACAAACCAACTAAACTGCACATCAACAATTAAACTGAGTCTGCTATGGAAAAGTCTCAATGCTACACAGCTAAAAAGCGTACTTGTACAATCTGCGTGTACTTCACATGATGTGAATCAATACAAAGTCGCATTTTATGCTTAAGTCTTCTATGTGGTGGTGACTGGTTACACAGAGAGAACAGCGACGACGAGTCTCTCTCGTTAAGTTCAATTGAAGGATGGCATTGAGTCTACCAAGGTAAACTCGGTCGCCTTGTTGATTTAACGTGCAACTCTGGCAAAGCTATGCACACTCTTTTTATCCTACGAATCCTAATAACACAAACCTTACTTTATTCTTGCTAGTAGTTTCTAGAAGTTTCTTTATTTCCCAACCTTCTTCGCAAGCAAATTGCAAAGTCTACTTTTTCAACTAAAAACCAACCTTAAATCTTTAAATCTAGTGCTTTTCAAGCTCTACCCATCAAGACAAGGTAAAGAAGGTTTGGGTTTTTAGTGCTCAACTTGATATCCTCATCTCTCAATCTAAAGAATAGATTATCTCGATGTGTCAACTGTCTGTCTCTGCGAGAGTTGGTTTTTTATTAACCTCATCATCTCTGTAGACAAAAAAGATTCAATGACAATCTATCGATGGCCATAAACTTCCGAAGTAAAAGGCTATTTTCGCACTTTCAATAAATTTCAATAACCAATGCATAAGGATACACATATCATGATTGCCTTGGATTGACTAGCTTGGGTGTTAAATTTATTCGTAGTTTATTTCATACTTACCATCAATGCGAAGTTATATTATTGGTTGTTACTTTAAAGCATAGCTCAGAAGCCTTTGATGGCTGCAATAACTTTCTATTGTAATATTAACGAGACTCATTCTAATAAAGCAAAACCAGTTCGGATCCATTGCAGTATTTAATCACTGAATACTCTGTATTGATTTGGGTTCCTCTTTATAGCGCTCCCTACCAAGTAATATTCTTTGCAGAGAGAAGGTCAAAGAATGCCAATAAGACTTGTTGAAATTGCAAATAACAATTGTCTGAGAGACTGAATAGCAGGCGGAGAGAATACCAGACTACAAACAAAGTACAAAAAACAAATGAAAAACAAACCTTGTGCAAATGTTCCAGTGCAAGGATGATCTCTCCAATGTAGATTCGCACTTGATCCACAGTAAACCTTTCTCTTTGGTATAGATGCGTAAACAATTCTCCCCCACTGACGTAATCTGCAAAACAAATAAGTTCACGAAAATTAGCTCGAGCTTTCATGAATTGAAACGCATATCAATTTCATGCTTTATTAGGAAAAAACATTATCTTTATAAAAGTCTATAATCTGTACGATTTAAACACAAACAAAATAATAGCAGGATTCAATTACTCATATGAACTATTATTTGTAAGAACAACGCAATTCATCAAAGTTCAGGGAAAGGGCAAAGAGTTTACTATTACGACTCCATATGGCATCTTTAGTGAAGAATACATTATAGCGACGACAGAGAGTAGAAGTCTTAAAATAGACTCGATCCTGTACACTTTCGTGACAACGAGAAGATGCGTTGGCGTTGATTACGCACGATCATATCCATGCAACTTGTGTCTCTACTTTTAGAAACGGAATCGCCATGCTCTCTGTACTTTCACTTTTCCAGCACCCTCGCGACTGGAGAAAGCTTCTCCACCAAACTCACACGACTCATTTAACTTTCTCTCGGCATTTGTTCGCTCTCAGACATTCAATAAAAACTGAAATTAAATGCTTGTATGAGACCTTTATTCCTCTTTTGGAGAGCACAAGCTGGAGATAAGCTGGAGGCATTGAATTTTTAAATCACGAAGTTCATATACGATTGGGTTACACAAATAACATTGATTGGAATTACTTTAACAGATGACTATTTATGATTTGAGTGCAGTTATATAAGTGTATAGTGTATTGTCCATGAGGGAATGTATAAATCTATTTGTGTGGTTGCACACGAGGAAAATGAAGATTTCATTATAAAAATGCGGGTACTGTGTCACAGTCAATTTGAGGAGAACAACGAGATTCACTTGAGTAATTGGGCCAACAGTCACGACCACCACCACCGCCGCCGTGTAATCCGAGTGAAAGTGTCATCAAGAGACGAACACAAAGCGCAGAGAGCCCCTGACATACAAACCGAATTCTAGATTTCATCTTCCTATAAGCTGCAGAGCAACGTTAGAAACCCCGGAAAGAATGAATCGCTTTTATCGGAGAACTGAAGGATGAACAGGAAGTAGTTTTGCAAATATCAAACGGATCTCCAATTGCAGAAATACTCGATGAATTCCCTGAACTAAAAAGTAAAAAACCTAAAAATCGCGTCGTGTGGCTACCAACCATGCACCATTCGAACTTTATATCATTAATTGTTCTCCTTGTGTTGGTTGTTTTCGAAAGATACCAACTCACACCACCACCACCTACACTTTAACCCTATTTCAATAATATGCATAGGCCGATCTACTTCATTCAATTGAGCATTTCTTTCATTTGTCAGTCTATAAATTGTCACTTGTAGCATCAAACCTAATTCGATTTGATGATGATCCAACGCCAAAAAACTACTTGTGACTTGTGCAAAACACACTTCCTTACTTCCGTCAACAAACACAAATAAACTCGATGAACAGTCGCCCATTTCTTTTATGTATCATTTAACATGCATTTTATGCAATTCCGTGGTCTATTCTTAGCGATATTTTTTACTCGGGAAATCCCCCGCAGTCTCCATAATCAAAAGTTTCAAAGCTATTCCTTCTCATGTTATCGCATATTGAACATCATGTGCCAATGCAAGACAAAAAGGAAGAGAAAGTCAGGTGGGATGCATCGTGATCTGGAAATCACGTTTCGTAAGAACTGCTCAAGTAAAATAATATTTGTCCGTGGAATAAGCGTGACTATCAATCAATACAATACCTGTAAAGTTATTTACACATTTGATTTTCTAAACGAATTCAATTAAAAACAAGCAAATTGTGTAACTGACTCATAAGTTATTCATCTGATTGGCTGCACGTGTGCATGCTTCTGACAGTATAGAATACTGAATGTATAATTTAAGATCAATACTTGGAACAAGACACTCATCTTTCAAGCGTAGGAGTTGCTTGAAATCGAAAGCAATTTGTTTCAACGTGTCAGTTGTTGTTAATAAGTCGTCGTCTCCGGCGCTACGTAAGTTTTTTCCTTTCAACGTGGAACTGCTAACAACGCAGAGTTCTAGGAAGGAACTTCTTTATACATTATAATATAAGAGGCAGTCAACGAGTTACATGCTGGCTGAGCAAGAGGAACCTATGCGACTGCAATGGAGTTACACAGCTAGGTTGTTGGAAAAAAGTAGGTCAGACTTTGTAACTTTCACATAAACCTTTGATTTTGGCCTATTTACACTGGCGAACATTAAATGTCACTAAATCTCTGGATAGATCAGATCAAAATATCCAAAATAGAGATACATTTTGTTTTGAACAATTTGCAGGTGACACTTGACATTCAAAGTTCAAAGAAATATTTATTCAACGTGCATGCTTATTATTAAGCTACTCCCGCGAAATGTGTACAATATGCAAACAAGCAATTCGAAATTTCTAAACACAAAGTCTATTAAGTAATTTCATTGTAATAAGAATTTGTTTGAAAGCTTGTGTGATAACAATGACATATTTATGTGAGGCTTTTATTCACCAAGAATTGAATATGGAGAGCCCGTGCATATAGTAATACTTGATTAAAAAATTAATTAGTGGTTAACTTTCGATTGCAATTAAGTTATTGTAAGTAACTGTGCGTGATATTAAGTTCTTAGCGAATAAAAAAGCACGTACTCGTGCTGCATTATTATTAACAGTGCAAAAACGAGCTTTACATATTGTCAGTTCTTTTACAAACAAATACAGTATTTAAAAAATGGAACTTAATTTCACTTTCAATTTAGTGTGGGCCACATAACACACACCCAACATTGCATCTGTCTTTGAGATAAATACTTTTGAATATAATTATATCCACTCTGCCAAATAATAAAAAGGCCTTTTTCTGCAGTTTTACAAAGAAACTCGCAGAAGAATCAAGAATGTGAGCACACACAGAATGGAAATTATGAAATTAGCGAACGTACGAAATTATGCACGCAAAAAGTGACACATGACAAAAAATGTGGCACGTAACTCAGAGATAGTTGTTATCTCTTCTCTGCTTAATAAGGGAAAGTTTTCGTGATTTTGAGGTTTAAACTATTACAAAAGTTCTTGGCAATTGTAATATTTAACATTTAAAGACTTTAAATGCAAACGACAAACCAATAATTTACAATTTAGAATAAACTTTATTGGTAAATTATTGTCTTGTGCTTTTTCAGCTACGCCAACAATCGTCAGACGATTTCAATGGCTTAGAATTTATGTTTCAAGGAATAAAGCGAAATATAAAACCCTTATCATTATAATTGTTATATTATTATATTAGCTGCACATACACATACCTTATGTACTTCAACCGACTGATATACCGTGTGTAAATCCTTCATTGTAAGCTAAAAACACTCGATTATGAAACTCTGCCGAGTTCCTTCTGCAATCTGCGATCTCTGTCTGAGTTTCATGTCTGTGTATTAATTAATCTCCAAGAAAAAAGAATATTCGCTACAAGTCCAAGTGTGATGAATTCAGGTAAGTGGAGTACGAGGCTATCTATCTCTTTATAATAATGATAATCATTGTTCTAACCTGCTAGAATGGTACAAAAAATTACCGAGATTCATTCTAGTTTAAGTTTGGTCAAAACACCTTCCATCTTCATTTACAGTCAACAATATGTATTCCATCCAAAATCACCTAGAGCTTCCATAAAACACCAAAAGCGCAAGTAAGTTAATCTGCCTATATACTATCCACTTTAAAGAAGAAGTACACCGGCAGGAGTTAAGTAAGTAAATGGCACAAGCTACGCATTGCTGATACTGTCATTGCAGAGAATTTAATAGGGAGCTCAAGATTTGACCCATTTCCCTAACAGCATGTAAATCCATCCGCCACTTTGGTGCATAAAAATCACAATTTCATCAGAACTATCCTACTTCCTACATCACACACACAACACCTCGTTCTTCACAAAACTACAACTGCAAGCAGGAGCAAATAGCAACATTAGTGTATGTTGTATGCTTGCTTCTTGACTGACCTAACTTACTCCCAAATTATTAAATTCTTGTTAGCGTGTCATAGAGAGTCAAGAAAGAAATGAACTCTCGTTCCTCCATCACCATAATGAAAAAGCTACGAATGAAATTATACGGGATTGCTCATACTTACACACGGCATAAAAACACCATAGGACACTTTGTGTACAGCACTTACAACACAAGGGAACCGATTGCCCACTTCCTTCCTTGCCCGGACAGAATTAGGAATTTAGATATATGTAGAAACACGAGTAGTGTCCTTTGGTGAAAGGATTGTCCTATATTTTTTCTGAATCCTTTTCGTTTCAGACATATTCAATTTAACTTTCTTGTCCAGAGAGAAGTCCATACGACATACTGTATGTAGTATGTTATTGTATATGGCTGATCCCCAGTCATTTCCTTTTGATTATACACGAACATATCACACACAACCACAATACGCTCTCATTTATGACTGTACATGAATTATTACATTAGAGAAGGTCTACTTTTCCTTTCTCTTCCTTCTTTCGCTTTCTCTGCTCCAGATTTTTGATTTTTAGTTCAAGACCCACTAAATTAATGTCCGTTTAATTCCATATGCACATCGTGCTTCCCTTTGAATACACACTTACACACGTTCCCCTAACAGTACAAGTCCATTCGTCGTCGTCGCATTCACCAGTTCAACAATTAATTAACCATACATTCATGCCACAGTGCAGTCAAGCTGTATATATATAGTCTTAACATTCAAGTTAAAGTAGACAGACAGCTATTTGAAAATTGAAGAAAAAAGTGGAAGTGAATGAATATAGCAGGTTGCATGTCCTGTCCTCTTCTCATTTTGCCTTTCGTACGCTACTGACCCACTTTTACAAATTCGATTTTGCCATTTTGAGTTCTTGTGTGCTATTCCGCAATACACAAGCTATGAGCTGCTCTTGGCCCGCATACTCATTCACTCTCCCGTAATTTTATTATTCTGCCTTTTTCTATTTTCTCAGCACATTTACGGCCTCTCCAAGCGACTTCTACACTGCCACGATGAAACCCGATTATCAATTGTTAATTTACATCTCTACTAAAGCTACAAACTAAATCCAAATGTTCATGAGAGATTAAGGATAGAGTTTCCAATCAAATTTGAAATATGATCAAATTGGAAATGAAACATCCGGAGAATTATCCTAACACTCACCGTGAAAAATTAAATAGACGAACCAACAACTATTCGTTTTCTTGAATTCTTGACATGAACAGATTGCTGACTACAAAATCTTGAAATCTCTCACGGTATATTAAATACAGAGATGAAACAGAGCAATGGGTTTACGCTCATTATTGAGCTATCTTGTTTTTGGCACAGCTTGTCGTGATAAATTAGCTTAACAAATCAGCGATTCCCCACACAGCCCATAAAATGCTTTTAAGAAAGGATAAAAGATAGAAGCAAGTGGGATTACATATTATTCTGCATTCAAATATATTAACACGTACAACAACCCAAGAGAGTCAGGAAGAAGACGAAGCAGCTCAAAAGAACTCGTAGATGTTTCCGTGTGATTCACAATCATTTGAAAGCTTCTCTCTCGCTTTATACGGCGATTATTTAATAGGAATCACAGAAGAATGCCTATCATCGACCTACTTTCCTAGTTCTATCTTCCTAATTACATTATACACACTACTCCTCTCTGCCCGAACGCAAACATTTTGTTCTTAAATAACATTATTGAGAGAACAACAACTATGCAAAGTGAGATGGCTCTATGGTTAGGTCTATCGTTTGTCATCTACATATTTATTTCATAAAAGCTTCGATCGGCTTCCTTTTCTGCATTTCCACCCTTTCTCTGTCTGAACTCTCATCGTCTCTTTGTTTTTCTGTGTACATTAATTCCATTAAGCTACTTCACTAATAGCTATCAAGCTATCAGCCACCATTAATCCTGTTTAAGCATGCAAATTGGGGAAATAATTGGTTAGATTGTATTTTACTCTCTCACACATATTATGTATGAACGGAAGTAAGCAATATCTGTGATCTTATTGTTATGCAATGATAACGTGTGAGCGTATCAAGTGAATTTGAATGCTTATCTTCAAGATCAACGTTACGGGACTCTTTAATGGTAGAATAAAACTTAGGTAGAGAGTGAGCATGGTAAGTTTTACACGTATGTCCGCACGGACTTCCAATATGCGTGATTATGCAATTTTTATTTGTATTATTATTATTATGTATTATGGGACGAAGGTGAAGGCAGTCTGTGTCCTAGTTTTTAATAGAGAGAAATCGCTAAAGTGTTTTGTCATTCCATAAAATCAACGTTGTGTGTGACTATCCAACTATAACATTAAATGAGTTGGCAAATTAACTACTTAACGTACCATTAAATAAAATAGATATGTTCTCGTAACTTTTGTTAAACATAACTAAGGAGCAGTATTTGTTCGATACACTTCCTTCCTTCGAAGCTACAAACGATTCTTTTTATGTGGTTTAAAGGCAACAGGGACAGGTGACAGTAAAAATGTTACTGTGTTGTTAATTACTTGTTACTTTATGTCGTATACATTCCAACTTTTCAAACTATCAAATCTAGAAATATGGTAAAATGACAGACATTCCATGGTAAAGAAATCTATAAGTTCTATTTTTAAGATTCACATTGAAGCTGTGAAGTCTGAATGTACTTCCGCAACAAGAACGACAAGATACACAACATACAATAAAAGATACCCGAGGCTATGCAGCAATCTTCATCAAGTTTACTTACAACGATAAACACACAAAATGGACTGTTTAAACCTAACAGACAGGAATATAGGTCAAACTTGAGATTAATTAATCTTGCATTGTGCAAAGCCACACCGCGCTCTGTCTCTGTCTGTCACTGTCATCTCGTCAAGTCTTTAAAACACTGCTACTTAAATAATCCAAATTTTCATTCATAATATTGAGCCTCTCGAGCTTGCTTGTCAATATCTGGCCAAAATATACGCCTTGTAAAATTAAAGGACTACTGAATACACAACAAGCACAACAAATCCTAATAATAATGATGATGACTTGTTCATGTGAAAGTTTACTGCTATGAAGCTCTCTCTCTAAGTTGACTATGAACTTAGATTATGATGCAACGCAAAAATGCATAAGCAAGTCGAGGATCAACTGTGCTTTTAGCTTGTGCAATTACATATGAATTGAGGTCAAAGGCAGGCAAACAATTCATTCTGCTGAATTCAGAGTTGTTGGTTAAAACAAACGTTACACATAAGCCTATAGCTTTTTTCTTGCTTATCTGCCTTGCATACCTTTTCTTTTCCAGGAATTTATTATTACCCTGCCCAGGTATAATTTCACGATTTACTCTCCTGTGTTCTGTCTCGCACATTCGCAAATATTTAATCCTGCAATCCATCTACTGAAAAGCCAAAGCGAAATGGTGAGCGAAAAAGATGATCAATATTTTTACGTGTGTGCTCAGTCAACTGCTTCACTCACTACAACCTAACCCTAATAGACAATAGACATGGATATCTGGTGACAATAAAATATTACTCCATATACTTTGATGATGATGATGCATGGAACTTCCTGGGAAGTACATGAAATATATGAATAAGCCAGATTATAATACGGACATGGCCTACATTCCACTTGAGTAAACCCAGAAATGACTATATAGACGTACGTCTGTGCTTATTCGTTGTCCTTACACTTTAAAGCATTAACAGGGCTCTCCCATCCAAACACAATGCGAATATATTTGATGAACCTGAACCTACAACAATCAAAAAGGGAGCTAAGCCTCTCTTTTAGTTAACTTAATTGGTCAATCATAAGACATGAATGAAAAAGAGAGATCTACTTGCACAAAGTGACTCTCTGACCCTCTGTGGCCACCTTTATATAATGATTATACACAAAAATGTTAACCTAGTGTGAGAGTAAATTGCCTAGCTGCCTACACAAAACCTTTTCGAATTGCATAACAAAATGAGATTTATCCTGAATCCTCATCGCACAAAAGCACAATAGACAATTCCACACAACTCCCAATTCACCATCAGATAATACATAACATACACAGTAACAAGTAATAACCCATTGTGTAGTGATATTCAACACATTCCTGCAACTTAATTTTGAAAGTGTGCATTTATGTATAGAAAGGTAGCACGCAATAAAACGGAACTAAAGCGAAATCCTCGCAGCAGTCATCAGAGTAATCACACAGCGAATATAAAATCACGTTAAATCAATTATTACAAGTTGTGTTATAAGGTGTAAGGTGGTGCGTACGCATGGTTTTGTTTTGATGAGATTGCATTTAAATGAATGGACTGTGGACTGAATCAAACGTAAAATACTATCATCATTGCGCGTACCATTTTTCTAGAATCTAGTCTGCGTGTAATATTCCCTTTCGTCGTGTTAGATTCAGCGATTCAACAACATTCGCTACTGAGCAGAAAGAAACTCGCAGAGCAGCAGTTTAGCGTTTAGCCTATCCCAGTCTGCTTGCACTGTCCATAACCTACTGACACATATTTCTGTCTTTGCAACTTCAGCCTACCAACCAACACACACGACACAGAAGAACAAGACCAGACAATTCCTCCATAGGCAGTAGAGACATTACAAGTATTAAGCTACGCATTAGAAGAGTTGTTGCTAAAAAGCCAAAGTGTGTATCCTCTGCTGCTGCTTCTATGATTGACTAACACTACATTGACAGCCTCTAGACATCACGCTAATGAATGTGTTACTGACACTGACTGAAGATTTCACAGTTAGCTAATATACTTAAGTCATGACTAGTTTAACATTGTCATTATTATAACACAACTATTTGTGTATTTACGCGAACACTTGCACAATAAGTTGCCCTTCGCTTCAGCTTTCCATAGATTTTTCCACGAATTACCACAAATCATGTTTAATAGTTTTATAACTCAATAATACATTATATAGGTTTAACTAACAACTATTGATTAGTATATACACACAACTGACAACCGCACAATGACTTGACTTAATAACCAATTAGATCTTTAATTACTAGCGTCAATTACTTACGCAAACATTGCTGAGTTAAATGCTAGGTTCTTATGTACTTGAATATTTCATAGAGCATAAATATTGTTTGTTTTATCAGAATACTCTCTAAAATGATTTCTATCAAATGTTTTTGATAATGATGATGTACATCCGCTTTTAGACAATCTATTTTAGTGTTGATCACAAGTTTCCAATCGCGTTGGTGCATTTATTGGCAAAACACCCGTGTACGTGGAATTTTAATTTTGGTCCTTTACAATATTTGAGACAGGCAAAAAGGAATATAAGAAACCTCAGAAAAGAAAAGGTAGAAACAGATAGTCTACTTCCTGATCCGTTTCACATGATTTAGTGCTTGATAAGAAAATGAAATAAATCTTGATACACTTATTCACAAGTTCCAAATATTCAAATACACAAAATGACATGCCATTACTAGCAAAATAAGGTGATATCGTTCTAGGTACTAGTTAGGTGTACAGAAGTAGTAGCTTCATTTGTTGTGCTGCAGAGTGACTACTTTCAAAGACTCCACTAAAATCCAGTTGCCTCGCCTTTACCATAAAGTTAATTTCAATAAAAATGTTATCATTCATTTATGCACAGACAACAATATATTTTAGAGACAGACAGGCAGACGTCATTAAATATGTCGATTTATATTGAACTTTTAAAATTACAATCATTTTGTCCTCTCAATCAAAGGAACTTTTACATACATTCCTTTTTCATGCACAAAGCAAATGGGTAGTAGAATTAAAATCTGATGTAGTCGAATGTGTTGTGGTGGTGGCTTGACTTTTCAGCGTATTGGTCAACTCTCTTGCTTGCTTGACTAACTGTTTAAAATGAAGAAGTGCGCATAGCTCATCAACATGTCCTTTTGCAATCTCTCGTGCTCAGATGCTCCTTCGTCCTTACATTACAACAATAAGAATGGCATAACAGGTCTAAAGTGGAAATCCCACCTCCAAGCATCATCTCATCATTATACAAGGATTGCTTTCACTTGGCCAAATCGTGAGTCTCCTACTCCTCATTTGTGTGTCGTGTCATTGAAGGTGAAAATAAATTAAGTATTCCAAGGATCCTATCCTTATAATAAACTATTTCATCTTTAGGTCATCCAATACAAGTGATTATTATCATCAGTAGAACTTTGCAAGTCCAACCCAGACAGCCTTTTACTATTCTATCCTTATACAATTTATTAACATTATTACAAAACTCAAAAAATAACATCCGCTTTACTTTGTATCGTTGCATGGCCCAATCTATTTGATTAAAATTCAAGGCTTTTTCGTTTTCTAATACAAAACGATACAATTTTGTTTAATATGTTTTTCTTTCTATCAAAGTGAATCTTAGAATCATCATCTTCCCATACGGGTCTAAAAAATAACTATTAGTGCTTATGAAGTTACTAGAAGAAATACAGAGCCAAGGGATCTTACACAACACTAACCTTCCCCTAGACATAATATGACGGGGAAATAAACGGAGAAAGTAGTTAAATAGGTCGTCCTTATTGATCCAGACCTAGGAGAAATAAGTTTTGGTAGTTC
>Ga0194135_10001585_pt1 | contig 13628 bp, 5 predicted proteins | sample LitLau_LLRF_2013_FD_134024 | JGI IMG/M metagenome (GOLD analysis project Ga0194135, IMG submission 134024) | Freshwater sediment microbial communities in response to fracking from North America - Little Laurel Run_MetaG_LLRF_2013 (version 2) | ecosystem: Environmental > Aquatic > Freshwater >...
AACCCCGCCAGCTCACAGGACTGAGAGACCGGACTTGGTGATCAGGAAGGGGACCAAGGTATACGTCGTGGACGTCACAATTCCATTCGAGAACGGGGAGGACGCCTTCAAGGAAGCCAGGAAAAGGAAACAAGAGAAGTACGAGTATCTGAAAACGGTGCTAAAGAGAGGACAGATCCGATCCGTCACGGTGGACGCAATCTTGGCAGCCTCGGAGCCTGGGACTCAGACAATGAGGACATCCTGAAACTGTTCACCTCCAAATTTGACAGAACGCTATTCAAGAGGCTCTGCGTGTCCAACTGCATCAAATGGTCGAGGGATATCTACCAGGAACACGTGGAAGGAACCGGCATCATTGGAGCTGCCCTTCCATCCCAGCTCACTCAATAATATGATTATCAGGTTGAAAGGTTCACTTAGATTAATGTTTTTTCTAATTTTGTTTTTTTTAATCTTTAAATTTTTATTCGTTAACAATTATTTCACTCATAATTCTGATACCCATGAAGTACTTAGATGCAAATTCGTTAAGTCCTCTCACCTACTACATTTAAATCCCATTGACAATAGGGGTCGTGGTTTATGGAACTTTGAAACTCAACCACAAACCTTAGAAAATTCGGGATTCGGAAAGATTCGGGAACCTAACCAAATTATGTAAACTGTTACAGCTACCCCGATGGACTAAGTGCAGGAAGCGTGTGCTTGTTAGTAACGTGGAGGCTATTTGTATTGTTCTGCGCCGATTGGCATATCCTAATAGGTAAATTGAAATTATTTATTGTTTAAACAAGCGCTCAACTAAGTAACCCTCAGTTGTTTCTTTGAATCCAGATTTCACGATCTAATGAAGTTCTTTCCAAGGTCACGTTGTGAACTCTCGAGAATCTTTAACCAACGATTGCAACTTCACATAGCATCCACGGGAACCGGCTTCTTTCTCTACCCCAACCTTGGCTTACTACCCATATCATCTGTACGGAGATCCAGCTTACCCGCTCTCACCACAACTGGTTACAACATTTAAGTTCCACAGCATGACCGAGAGATTAGTGCAATAATGGAGTCAGTGGAGTGGGGATTTGGTACAGTTTTACAACTGTTTGCCTACCTTGATTATAAGAAAAATCTTAGAGTATGCCTTCAGCCAGTTGACCAATGCTATATCGTAGGGGTTCTCCTAGCAAATTGTATTTAATCTAGTGAGTCTTCTCTATATTTTTATTGCATTCCACTAACATTAGAAGATTACTTGTCATAAACAATTTGATTATCTGACGAAATAAAGTGTCAACTTGAAAGTTACTTCTTTGATTCTCTGCCTCTTCCTCTCTAAAAGACTTAAGCAGGGCCTTGACCCTCAAACTACAGTTTCTTGCAGTGCCATTTATCTCCCGATTAGATTTGTTCAAATTCTCTGCCACCTCCTGCCACAATGCTGAAGCTATTCGGATGGGTACTAAGTATGGATTGATAGATTCGGTTTCTCCGAGTAGGGCAAGGTCAAAGGCCGTCTCTTTTTTAAATGAGAATCGTGATATTACTTCAAAAACAAAGTTTTTACAACAATTTCTAAAGAAGAAAAAGTTACACTAAAGCCGACACTAAATTGAGAATTTAAGGTCTGAGTTTAAGGTTTCAAACACAAGCACTAAAAGTTTTGGACTATTTCCTGCGAATTCTGGCGGGAAATTCATTTTAAGGTTTGTGTTTGAGAATTTAAGGTTTGTGTCTCAAAAACCACGACCCCTAATCTTCATTCTTGAAACTTTGTAAAATGAAACTGAAAGTGCTGAAAATAAAGCAAGAAACACTAATACGCTACTTAATAACAGTTTCTTGTGTGCTAGGCAAAGTAGGCTCAAATGTATGACTTGTGCTTTGAACAAAACTTTGAGTAAATTTAGAGTTTGGGTTATTTAAGTGAAAAACTTGAGTTGGATTATTTTAATGATTGGTTACAGTTACGTTAGGGTAAAAATATTCATCTAAGACGTCTAAAATATGTATGAAGCAAGTATAAAGCAAAATTGTCTCACTCACTTGCATTCTCTCCTCGGACCTCCTTGCAGTAAGTCAGTTCAATTAAGTTGAGGTCTCCAGCACTAAGAGCACAGTAATGTCCCATGTCCTTTGGCTCTCCATCAGGTTTAAGAGGCGGATTTGGCTGCAACCATATAGTTAACAGAATTATCGATGTATTGCTTCAAGCTACTATTAATATGGATTACTTATTTTTCTTACTAGGACCATCAGGTATTTGTCCAGATTGTAATTCAATATGCTTCTAAAATTAAATGGTAGGCCCTGCGGATCATCATTCCGTTTTCCAAAATTATTGGCATACGAACTTGCAGCTAAAGAAACATTCATAGTAAATATACACATGAAAGTCCACATAGGTCATGTTTGCAGGACCTATTGATTTAGTTCTGAGGATATTTTATATTTACGAAACGCTTTTCTGATTGCCGGTTCGTCCAGAGTGATATATTTATCACGATCATTTCGTTGAAACTCGTGTAAAAAACCAAGGACATGAAGTAGCTCGTGTACGGCGACCCCCACGCTATTCACTCCCGTCTGACAAGTTGATTTCGAGTCGAAGTTCAGAGTTAAGTACTGAAATAATAAAAAAAAACGTTTGATACGGACCTGTTAGTTTTAGTTAGTACCCCATTCCGTCGGACTACATTAGAATTTAAAAGTTAAGTGGTAAGTAAAGTGTAAATTGATTGTTTCATAATCAAAGTTGGGATACGCAAAGGAAGTTGCACGTCCCGATACGTCAAAAAGCTATCTTACACCTATACTCGATGTATTCTAGTCTATTTTTACTACGTTAACTTTTCTTGTCTTATGTATGGATTAAGTGAAAATTAATTAAATTGGTTTTTGAAGCCTACCTAGTTTTAACCTTGTTCGTTGATTATGAGTAATAGCAATTTTACATTTCACCATACCAAATGGGTGTCTAAAGGCACAACAGATAAAATAAGTTTTTTAGTTCAATTACAAATATCAGTTACTTATGAAAAATATAAATCATGTTCTATACGTAGTAAATAGATATAAATGTGCATAAATAGATAAAAATGCATATAAATAACTGACCCTACGAATGAGATTTCATGTATGTAATACGCTAGAATTTGTTTGAGTTTGCCCATTTGATTGAAGTTCCTTACTTTATTTGTAAGAATTAGTGATTTTTGGATTTTATTTAATCGGTCGGAAATTTATTTGCATTTTCTGCAGAAGAAGGTTAGGCTGGGTTATGACAAAACCTCGCGGAAGTAGAAATATTCTGGAAAACAATATTTTTGCGGAAATGGAAAATGCCTGACAGTGCTGGGTTTAGTATGATTTGGTTTCTTGGCTAGGTTTGGTTAGACTGTTTAATTAGCTAGGAAATGTTTACTATTATTCTGATGTTGGATTTGTAATCCTAAGCTAGGTTATCGTGCCCGGAATTTAAAGACATATTGTATGGTTGGGTTAGGTTACGAAACCCTAAACCACTAAGCTTTTCTATAAGTAAAAATATATTTTTTAGTCTTTTCAGTTAGGAATTGAGTAATTTTCCACGGTAATTATATTTTTTTACGCTGGATTAATTAGACAGGTTCTGCACACGATTGAGAGCTATCGCGCTCACGTCAATTCTAACGATTAGCTGATTGAACACTCCTGCATACGCTAAAACTTAAGGTGAGGGGAAGATTTGGCTCTAGCGTTACGCTAAAATGGTTAGACAGCGCAACCGAGAAAATTTTAACTCTAAACCAACACGTGTCTAAAATGCACGTTTTGGGGAATGGAAACACTTGAGTGAAGGTAGCTCATGCACGAACACACCATGACCAAACTCCCGCTTCACTCTGACTGCAGGCACTGCAGTGCGCCACATAATTTAGATTTTCGTTTTGGAGGGCTACTTTTTCGCTCTTTTCTCTACCCTTTTTGCCTGCAAATTTTGTCTTTTCTGTTTGCCTTCATTGAAAAGCTCAGAAGCTACATAACGTTGTGCATTTTATATACACATTTTAAGCTAGCGATTTAGCTTGAAACAACACAAAAACCAAGGATATTGATTGGAAATTGACTAAGTTATTCACTTTTGAAAAAGTTAGTCTCATGAGTTATTGGCATTAGAGGAGATGAGGAAGCCCTCCAAACTCGTCTCACTCGACTCAAATACTCCTCTGCGGAGTCAGCTGCTGAGTTTGGTCATGGTGTACTGCATGCAGTTTCTCCGAACTTCGTCCTCCTCTTTCCCTTCACTCCCACTTACAGCAGCGTTGAAGTGAATAAAACTTTTTTTTGCCGAGGCTGTCGATCCTGCTTACCTTTACCCCTTGAGCTAAAGTTAACGTCAACGGTAAGCTTACGCAAATTTTTTGTGCAGAACCTATCTTACATAGGATTATATTTCTTACACCCCCTGCAAACTCGCTATTTATATAACCGAACCTTAATTATTTGATTGCGGTTGTGATTTTTTTTCGTTAGGATATTGTTAAAATTGTATACTATAAGCCGGCTTATTATAAATGATTACGGAAAGTTAATTCATACCTGCACAAGATTAGGATGGTAACCAACTGTTGCAGAACATCCGTAGTTTTCTCTACCTGACGTAATTTTTCTTTCGTAGATTACAAGTACGCCTTTGGTTCGCTCTTCAGCGCATTTGAAATTAATCAGGCCTTTGGTTGCATTTCGAATGGCAAACATGGCACGTTGAACGAGAAATTTCACGTCTTGTCCTGTAATATTATATACTCAACTAATTAATAGAACAAATTCTAGTTGTGTTCATTTGATAAAATGTGTTGCTAAGCAAATGCCTATATTTATGCGCTTTGAATTATCTGTAGAATTTCTACTCCAGTTTGGGGTGTGGTCATCTACAAGTCAGACTTTTTTTTAATACAGTCTTTTTACTATACGATACTTGTACAATATGTATGTAAATCATAAAACTTAGTCAAACCTGATTGTGGGATATAGCGAGTTTTGTGCAAACAATTTTTGTCCGTGAATTATAGTGCCTCTAAAAGAAAAGGAAAACGCCCAAAATTTAATTGGACTGGTCAAAATTTAAACGTAGAAAATTTGAAAAATACTCCAAACACCTTTAAACCATATGGTCCATTGGCGATAGAAGTTAATTTAATGAAATATAAATCAGTCACAGCTGCGCCTGCGCAAATGCTAACACACGTAGCACGGCGGTTAGGAAACTTCCAAATTTGACCAATTTGGCAATAATGGTAAAGATTAGAAGTTCAATTAGCAGGGCTGGTTAATTGTTGCCCCTTTACAACCGGCACCGTAAGATCGGCAATGGTTCCTTGAATGTGATTCCCTGGTTCAACTTTTGATCTCGGTTGAATAATTGAAAACTAAAAAATTGGCACTGGAAAAATATTTTCGACAACTTTTTCGAAATGTTACGATAATTTTGATTGCAGAAATAATAATTTGCTAAAATTGAGCATGCTTACTCCTAACTGGGTTGGCACCAATTGTGCAATAAAAGTTTGCAAACATTATGCTGTCGCATGTAATAGCGATGCATGGAAATTTGGGCAAATAAATCTGCCTAACCCTCTGTATACCTTTAAAAAACTTCATGTATAATGGCAAAGTATCTAATGATATTACGTTTACTTTACATTCATTTCAGTTTTTTTTTATTATAAATGTCATTATTTCAGTGTGTTGCTTAAATAGCGACCTTGAAAGGTTACAACAGTATTTACTACATCAACCATTTATTTTTAATAATTTACCGTTAACCGTTAATAAGGAGTTGCAAAAATACAAAAGTCTGTAGCCGAACCATATGTGCAATAATTTTTTATACTTTATTACCTACTTCAGGATTTCGGACGTTTTAACCTTACCAGCATATGCGTCATAGCGGAAGTAAACGATTCCCTTTGGCCAAAGTTGCACTCCTTTCAGCAACCCGCGAGCGGCCGGTTCCCATTCATTTCCATCTAATTCCAGTCAAGTAGGACAATTAATTGTATTCAATTGCGCACCAATAGCGTAGAAATAATTGCTAAAAGTTTACAACCATTGACTAATGACAGTTGTATTGTTGATAGACATGGTTTTTGTCATTTCTCATGTATGGCTCTTCAAATGCAAATGCTTTAAGATTTTATTCGGAACAATAACTAGACTGAAACTTTAACTATTGAAAGTTGAGTTGTTGACAACGTTCATGGTTTTTAATACCCATTTTATTTCCTCCAAGGCCACACCATTTGGCAGAAAATTTTAACGTGTATTTTTTGGCTTGTGCCAAATCCAGACTTTAAAAAAGCTAAAAAACATTATTTGGAAAGCGCATGCGCAAGTCTCGCTTGAAATGAGGCTTCGCGTTTCCGAGAATCATCCTCCAGTGGTTCCGAAGATCCGGAATTTGGGGATATCAAATTTTAGACACAACCAAAAGGAGTTTATCCTGACTTGAAATTGGGAACGGAAAATTATTTTGCTTGGTGCGGCTTTAAATATACAGAAAGGGACAACCTTTATTTCACTCCGTGTATATTATTATCATTGCCATTTTCTTATTGTATTGCGGTGGTTGGAATAGTGTTGCATTAAGCGCGAAAAAGCGGTTTACTAAATTAAAAACTTTTCGGTTTTGAGTTACAAGGTTTGTGTTTCAATAAGTATCAACATTTTTTTTTGAATAATTTTTTTTGCGATGAATTTTATGAGATTGAGTTCGGCGCATTCAATTGAATGCGCTTGAATACCAACCATAATTACTACCGACACCTTTACAAACTGTGAAAAGAGCAGCGGGTCCCATTATGCATAATCCACGAAAAGCTTTATTTTCTCATATACTGTTTAGTTGTTTGTGAGCTTGAATTTTAACATGTTTGGAAAGTTTTAATTAATTTGTTAGAACCGTACCGTCAGTAGTTATCTCAGGAGTTGGACCAGCTATGCTTAGCTGTAAAAAACACAGAATGCTACCCGCACTTAGCCACAACCACTGCATAGTGTTTCTCGTACCTAACAAATTTTGGTTCTATGCGTTGTTGAATATGTGGCCATAAAATATGTAAGGGTTGAAAAAAAGAATGTGACAGATTTAGCACAGGTATTTAGTGCATGGTATTTTTAATGCCTTATTGTCATACAGTGACCCAGCCAAACCCCAATACTGTCAATCAGAATAAAATGTCAAATAAAGTTTTGGTAGTTTTAAAATACGTAAATTAGAAAATTTTATGATTGAATAAGCTTCTGTATGGCTCCTTAGTTCTAGCTGTGTTTCTGGGCTTGTGACAGTTAGTTCTATGCCCTCCAGATACATTAGCTGCTAGATACCTTAGATGCTAGAAGGCTGACCTCACTTTGCTCCTTCAAATCATGTTACAAAATGTGAGAACCGAGTGGCTACTTTAAAGTATAGAAATAATTAATTCTTATCACTTGATAATGTAAATTGAGTCAGTGATTGAAAAGATAATAAGTGTCATAACTTCAAATTAAAACTTAAAAAATAAAAAACTTGAACAGAAATTAAACAATTAATACCAACATATAAGAAACCTAACCCACTTCACTTGGTTATTGAGGGAGCTGAGAATGTCGTGCAACTTCAATAATTCCCCTCCCTTCCACGCGTTTCTGAAAAATGTCCCTCGACCATTTGATGCAATTGGAGACGCACAGTGAAACTTGAAGTTGAACAGCTTGAGGATGTCCTCATTGTCAGGGTCGGTCCCTAACGCTCCCAAGCTCCCAATGATGAAGGCGTCCAGGGAGACTGACTGGGTCCGTCCTATCCGCAAAAGAGCCTTTAGGTACTCGTACTTCACCTGCTTCCTCATCCTCGCTACCTTGAAGGCGTCCTCACCATTCTCAAACGGGTTGGTCACTTCGGTGACAAATACCTTGTTTCCGTTCTTGATCACACTGTTCGGTCTTGTCAGTCTGTGTCCAATGTTTGTTCGGTTCTCCTACAGGAGTTCGCATCCAGTCCTCGGGCCCCATGGCTATCTTGATTCTCCGGACGCTTTCGTTGTGTCTCCTCGTCATGTTGACCATTGGTGATCCGCATTGATTGAGGATGTGTGATAGACTCTCGAGCTCATATCACTCTCCCGCAGTCAAAATTCAATTTTAATCTTTTCAAACTAATTTGTCACAAAATTCAGAAGATTGCGACAGTACATAAGCAGGTTCTGACGACGGCTTCACTGCGATATCAAGGAAAATGCAAATTTTTGTGTTTTTACATTTAAAATACAGCTAGATTTCAAAATTAGGCGTTTCTAGCTAGACCAAACGTAGTCAAGCGTAAGCTAAGCAAAGCTAATCTAAATTAATTTAATGACCTAACCTACCCAAATCTCCTCAAAGACGAGCAGACGGGAATTTGGGTAATTGCAGGTGGACACTTGTTCCGCGGGCATTTGGCGTCTTACCGTGGATTAACACATAATAAAATTTTGAATTCAACAGTAAACTTGCAGTACTGGTGATGATGACTAATTGATAAAGGGGGCTTAACGAATCTAAACAAAATTTATCGAATTATATCCTAATTCTTTTATAGTGATAACTGAATGTTTTGGATCTTAGAAAAACTAAACCTCAACATTTTACATCTTAATAATGAAATCACGGGTTCACCAATTTCTGAGCCCCTGCTAAGATTTGTACCCGGACCTTTTCGGCTGGCGTGAACAACTGGCCACATGCTGTTTACGTTGTCCACAGCACCGTCAACGTCTGTCCACATTCCCGTTAACGTGTTAAGCGGCGTTAGGTTTAAACAATATTAGCAAACAACGCAAGAGGCTTCCATACTCTCATGCGCATAGATAAAGTGTATTTAAATTTTCTCTATTTTAGTTTAGTGTTGAGGTTAGTTTTGTCCAAAACCCACTGTGGAGTTTTTCCACCAATGTTTGGACTCCAAGGTACGGTACAATTTATACTTGATACCCCAAACATCTTAGTTTCACTGCGGAGTAAGAAATTTACTGCAAAATGTAACGTGAAATTGATATATTGATATAAATTGATATAAATGTTTAGCGGTTAAGGCCGTATTCTAAAAAATGCCACAGTGTTGTTTTTCTCTTATTTCCTAGGTCGGAAAAAAAGATTTTAACTTTATTCAGAATAAAAACTTAAACTTTCTTTCCCAAAATTGTTAAACTTTCATCTGAAAAACGACGTGTTTACCCAAAACACTTTTTCGACTGCAGAAATTACAATAAAAAGTGGTAAAATTTAGCAGTTTGGAAAAAAAATTTCCTTTTTCAGAACAAATTGTGGTAGCATTTAGAATTTTTGGGAATTTAAACGGCGGTTTTTAAAGTTTAAATCAGGTTAACAGTTATATAATTTGATTGTTATGTGTTGATTGATCTTTTGTTGTTTTTTTAGAACTTTTTTTGTTAATTTTTTAGGACTTTTCAAGAACTTAAAACGGTTTTTTTTTTACTTTACTCGTTTAACTTTTGTTTCCGACGTCCGTTTATTTCCTTAGAAATTCCTGTCTCAAAATTTACATGTTGAAAAACAAATGAATATGCTAACAGAACCAAAAACTATATGGTTTTTTTTAGTTTTATAAGGAGAAGGGTATAATTTGGATTTTGCTAAAACATAACCATATATTGAGAACAGTTGAAGTCTCATAAGCTGAAAACAATGTACACATGTTCCACGTTTGAGTAATTTCAAATTTCAATTCAAAATAATCGGATATTCGGCGGCAGTGCGTTATAATTTTTTATGGTATTTGTGTTGCTACTAAAATGTACAAACAAAACTTCAACTGTAATTAGAAGATTAGATTGGCGCGTTATCAGACGTTTGGTGCGTTTTAGTGTATCCCATTTTGAAACTAGCAATTTATTTCAACATAAGTTGGCACAAATGTAAACTTTAGTAAGGAATCTAACTTTGACTGCGTGTTGGTTCCACTTTAACCTTGTCGTCGTCCTCACATCTATAAATAAAAATATTTTAGTTTAGTTCGTATTTATGATGTTAATAATTCAGAGAATTGAGAATTTAAGTGTGCTGAACGTACGCATATTCCAAACTTGAGACACATATTGCTCTCACACATAAGATCCTCGCCAGGATAGCATGGAGCCCCTTTCAATCCTTTTGGCTGTGATGATACATTAGGTTACAAATTACAGACACTACAATTGTAACTTTTAGTATTCATTAAGAAGTAAAATGTGAGTTGATTACGTACGCAAAAATCTGCACCTTGTTTTTTCTCTGGCATTTGCCCATCACAGCATATTTTGCCCCTGAAATCAAATACAATACGATGGCTTTGTAGAATTTAATACCAATTATACATTCGGCATATTTCGAATATACAAATCAACTAAAGAATAAATTTTTAATTATAGTATTGTAAATTAAAATGTTTGTATTTTTTACTTACGGGTAGTAAGGTGGTGCACATCCACCCTATAACAAAATTGTATCAAGGCGAGAAACGTAGTCAAAATGCAAAGAATATATTCATCAACATATATTTAACTTCTGGAAAATTTCTAAATTTCTAAGTCGCAAAGTTTCAACGTTTAAAACAACGCTGAGATATAGACATGTTTAAAATAATCTAAGCCTAAATTTACTTATCACATGGTCGATAATAATCAAACATGTGTTAGAAACAAATAGTATAGAAGAAGAAGACGAATAGTATAAAAGTGCCAAATTTCCCAAATGGAAAAAGTCAAAATTAAAATTCATGAGGTGTTCATTTGCAATATGACGTCGGCATATTGTACTACGAACGAAGCATGGGCTTCGTACTTACTATTTGTTCATCACATTTTTCTGCTACCTAATTAGATTATTTTAACTATATCTCTGAAATGTTCTTTTTAGAAAAGACTTTGAAATTTTGCGAAGCGAATTTGTGAGGTAAAATCACAAATATATATATCACTTTGGGGGCAAAATGGCAGCGTCAACAATAATCAGGTAATTACAATAAACAAAAAAATTGTACTAACGCAAGTGCCCGTCTTGCAATTCATCCCTTTGTCACTAAAGCAGCATGCTTTGTCATTGTTTTGACCTCCAATGTTGCAGACGCTCTCCTGAGGAAGACACTACAAGAAAAGTTTATTATTTGTAACCTTCATTATTTAATTGGATTCAAATACATATTTTAGTGATTTTCATGAAGGAACTTACACATTTTCGATTTGTGCAATGGGGTTGTTCATTTTCGTTCATTGCGCATTCCGCGGACCGCTGACAAGGCTCCCCTAATTGCTTCAGCGTTGCTGAAATTATATTTAATTTAAATATCAATCATATACTTTTTGCTTAGTCGAAAAAAAAGAAAACTGCACAAATATTAGACACCCGAATTCTATAAGTTTCTTTTAGAATTAAAACCTAATAACTATTTTTAAGTATTTCAAAAATCAAAAGTGTTTTCTTTTGTCTATTCAAAAATCGAAAAATTTCGTGCCAGAAATTCTATTCTAAAATCAGAAGAGTTTCTATTGCAAAAACCGAAGTATTATCTACAGCCCCTGAACATAGAAGAAGATTTAATCTGATTTGAACATAAGGAATCAGTATTCAATAAAAATTTGGTGGTATTTTTGATCCTGTTGCAAAATTACCATAGTTTTTTGTCTGGTTTCGAAATCGGATTATAATTATCCATATTTAATAACCTGTTTTTTATGGTAAACTATCATTCGCCGTACCTTGATCAATGATGCAAATTCCCTCGCTTGAGCAACGGCCGGTTTCACACATTTCGTGATACGATTCAACACACGGTTCTCCCTTCCTTGCTTTTGGCTAGTTAAATAAAGTAGAATTAATAAAATATGCCTCGGATAAATCCAATTGTTGATGTTAAAACAATATAAATAATATAAACGAATATGGAAGTTAAATGCTTGCACTTAGAATCGACATAGTTACGCACACACGTGAATTGTTTCTCGCCAGATGAAGTAAAAGCTCGACCATCACAACATTTTTGGTACCTAGATTATAATCTCACTTAAATTAATCTTGTATTAAATGAAATCCATAACACTTGCACTTATAAAAATGAGATTTTTACTCTGAAACAGACGAGTTTTTAACTGGGATATGACTGAATACAACCAGGGATTTATAACGATGTCCTTATTGACTTTGCAGTGCGTTTAGTTACTTTAATTTGGTTTAATGAAAATGATTTTTAATTTTTTTTTCGTTTATAATTATTACGATACGGTATATTAATTACGCCATATTATGTTTAATTTTCATCAGTTGTGGCCTTCCACTTTGTTTATATCCAGCTCATTTGTACTAGATTGTTTGGGCTAACGTACTAAATGGGGTTAAGTTTACTTTCCATACGTTAGATTGTTTTATTTAGGTAAGTTTTTTCTGTGAGTGGGTTTGAGAAACCTATGGAGCACGTTCTAAGCAATAGCTCTAAGTTTCTGCTTGAAAACGTTAACTTCTTACTTTTTATAGGCGACATCATCTGGTAGCAAAAAAAAAGTTTTTCGTTCTCGTGGTAATAAAATCAAAAGGTAAAATCTCATTTTGATAAGGTACTTTTAGCTGCAGCAAATGGATAAATTATTAAAATTATTATATTTTTTGATAAATTATACAACATAAATATATAAATGCATAAACATGAGTAACTATTACTTTTTCTCAACTTCGTAGGTTTTGAAACTCGCTCCAGGTTCGACACACCCCACCTAATGGGTGTACAAAATATATGAAAGGAGTATAAGGAGTATAGTGAGTATATGGTGCAATGTATCGGGAGGTATACATACATGGTGCCAAATAAGAATATTCGCTAAATGTTCCCTGATAACCAACTAACCAAGAAATACCGGCAATGGGTCAATTTAATGACAATATTAATGTTGATCTTTCCGCCACATTTTAGCCCTACAGCCCGTTAGGTTAAAATGTTACTAATATTTTTTTAAATGCAAAAAAAGTATGATAGTCCGAATTGCTTGATATTTCCAAGTTTTACGTAAACAAGTTCAAACCAACATTCTCTAATGCCATAATTTTGCAATAAAATGTGTTTGATTGGAGCAGATTTTCTGTGTGATTAGAAGTTTTTGATTGAAGTTAAAATTAGTGTTTGAAAGACAGCTTTAATTCGAGAAACTAATATCAATTATTTTCCGTATCCATGATGATCACAGTTGTCATTGGGTTTCATAAACTCTAATTCTAACTTTAAACAGAAGGTTGATATCAGTTTCCTGTTAACCTGCAAATTTTAAGGCACAGAATAATAGCGTCAAACTTTCAAAGGCTCTTCCTTACTAAATCTGACTTGTTCGGTTTTCAACAAAATCGTTAATAACGTATGAATGTAGGTAGCTACAGAAAAATAAGTTGATGGTAACATCCACAGTAACATTATATCTTTTTAGTGTTTCTATGTTAATTGATTGTTGAGATACACAGGGAGAATGTTGGTATTTGGCACCCTTTAAGGCCTATTGACAGGTGCGGAAAAATGACCGAGACAAGAAAAAAAGGAGTTTTTCTACGCACTTTTTTCTCCAACGTTTCCAGGTCAAATATTTTTCTCA
>Ga0194135_10001586_pt1 | contig 13623 bp, 7 predicted proteins | sample LitLau_LLRF_2013_FD_134024 | JGI IMG/M metagenome (GOLD analysis project Ga0194135, IMG submission 134024) | Freshwater sediment microbial communities in response to fracking from North America - Little Laurel Run_MetaG_LLRF_2013 (version 2) | ecosystem: Environmental > Aquatic > Freshwater >...
ATTCTCAATTGGTGCAAATTAAATTAATATGAGAATGATTACATAATATAATTTAGTTCACCCGGGTAGGTTGAGAAATAATAAATACGAATGTTATAATCGTAATATAAGTAGGAGTGAATGAACAACATAGTAACATAATACTAAAGATATCCCTATGAATACATCAACAGTTAGTTAAAAGAGTGCATGTGTAGAGGAGAGGAAGGGAATATGTTCAGCAAAGGCTTTATGGGCAATCAATGCTGAGGATTGAAGGGAAAACTGAATTTTTCGTAGGTGAGGCAATGAGGTTAGGAATATGGATAAGGTTAAGAGAGGGAGAGATACTATAAGCTGAACGTAACACGTAACACGTAATATTAATCTAACAATCAGTAAACTTCCTCAAGGCTTTTACAAAGACTGAATTTTAAAAATTCGAGAGAATTAAATACATTTATTATAACAAGAGGAATAATTATTAATAATAATAATTGAGATGATGATTACAACCCAACAGTGATACATTGTACAGGGTGTTTCTCGTAGATCCCCCACTCTTTGACCACCAATAACTAGAGAACCGTGTATCAGATTTTAATAAAATCTTCTGCATTCAACACAAAATTAATTTTTATATTGATCTAGAGTAACATTTCAATATTCCATGAGTATTTATACCTTCAAAACCAGTCTGGACCGCGGACTAGACCTTCGTTGTCAACCATATCTCTATGCACTTTTAAGAAAAATTTCAGATGCATTTTTTAAGATCGTAATTCATGCTTAATCAGTACGGTGGTTCTGAAACTCTTCCACCATCTTCGACTAATAATAATCTAAGGTTTAATAATAAAAACCTCCTGAACAAAAAAATTCTCTGGAACCATCGTAAAAACTACTCTAAAAGTCTTCTGATCCCAAAATTTTAGTTTTAACTTCAGTCCCATTTTTAAGCTTTCATTCTTCGTACAGTGAATCACTCGTACTTTTATTCGATTGGAAAATCAATTCTGCGTTGAATGCAGAAAATTTCATTGAAATCTGACGTATGGTTCTCTAGTTATTAGCGGTCAAAGTGTGGGGGATCTACGAGAAACACCCTGTATAATAATGTAAGTACACTATTCACTGATTCCCCCATACTCCATTTCTAAATAGAGATATAAATTAACTCGAAGAAAAACAATACATTTGCTTCGTGTAAATCTTCACAACACAAAACAATTTCAATTCTTTTTCAATCTCCTAATTAGCTCCCTCATCTTAAGCCTTGAGTTGCTATTATACACATATGATCGAAGTTCGACATTCCAGAACAGATAATTTAATAATTTAATACACCCGAGATCTCATACCAAACAGTGGGTAGCTAACTCCTATATACGCCTCCTCATTTATCCTGCTTTCATCCTCAATAATAATGATCACCGTCAATATGAGCCGATATTTTAAATTAACTCCAACAACTCTCATTCCTTGATCACATACAAGACTGATGATGATTCTTTTGGATACTTTTTGGGTAGAAATAGGTTGAATATCGACTTACCTGAAAGCAACAAAATTAAAAGATCATGAATAAATGATAAAGTATTCTTCCACGAAGCTCAAACACAAGCCGTCTCCTCATTTTGATTTTCAAATATTTTAAATACATGCTCATCTCTTTTAAACAGAGATTAGTAACATTGGCTGTGTCTCGAAATATTTATCCAAGTACGCCAATCTAGACTACTAAATTTAGTTCTATCTGGAGCCACATCTTGAAAGATATATATATATATATTATGAAAACGGGATGTCCTGATGTGACACACCTCTCTTCTCTGGATCTCCATTGTCTCCGTACATTAAAACTATAATCATTTTCATGAAAGCTACAGCAGAATTGAATTACGGTTTGCGGTGATGGTTTCAGCTCAAAAGATAGACCCAGAGCAGGGTACTGGGTATATATCCGTATTATGTTTAATATATTGATAGTCTGAAAATAAGCGACCGAATATCATTGATACACTCTTCTCTACTGCTCACATACCTTTAATAACAGTATATACATAGAGTCTCCTGATACAGAAGAGTGAAATATTATAGGCGTGGTTCATCGTTCATCTCTTCACAATGAAACCATGATGAGATCTTTTTACTCGTAGAGATGAAAAGAAGAGTTCTAAGGTAAATATCCTTTCTATCCTGAAATGCATTAAAAGTCTACTTGCTTCCCAACGTATGTGTACAAAAATATAATCAAGTTGGAAGAATATTGGTCTTTATAATAACACTCTAAAATCTCGCGATCTCTTCCTCAACTTTTCTTGTAATTTTCAAGTGACCAAATCCTCAAGAAATCTCCAAGTCGTCTACCTATATGTCACTTTGTCTAATGAATTCTATGTTAAATTCTGCTAGAATAGAATAAATATTTCAGGAAAGACGTCAATACCCATACTCCCAAATTAACATTTCAAATTGAGACACATTTTTTCAATCAGGAATATTGTTTGTAATACAAACTCTCTATCAACGTATTTTAAACATACTCGTGTCAACTATCGACTTGTACTTTCACTTGACTCAAAAAATCCTCCATAATAAGAGATATTTGAAATATTCAAATATTTCTTACGCTTCCAGATCTGAACAGGAGTTCGTAGTGTTTTATGTTCGAATACTTCGAACCACAACGACGTTGTCGCTGGAAGTGAAAAGCTTCTTCTCAATTGTTCAGAAAACTTTCATTCTTATAGAACACGCATACGCATGAATTCGGTTTGCCAGCATGTGTCGATTATTCAAAGAGTACTTGTACTTGTACGAGGCTAAAGCGTTAGAATATCCTTTCACTTATCCATCCAAGTCGCTACATATACTTTAATTGATTTTCACAAGATTTGTTAAGAACTTAAGAATAATGAATTTCTCCAATCGCACTCTGGATTGTAGCTTGTACATTAATGAATTGCTTCCGAGATATACACTTATTTACTTTTCCCCGTTTATGAATAACTTTTCTCTAGCACAAGATTACTCGGGGCTTCTCAAACATCCGAGACTAACAATTGTAGCATTAGTGACAATGCCAAGAGGCTGACGTGCAAAAACTATTCAAAACGAGAGCGGATCGTGTTATGAATTAGTCGATAAGAGACGAGGTATACGTAGGTTTACGACAGGATTAAATTCCCCGATCAATCCAATTTGGATCTACCTTTTCCAGCGTTCGTATTCTTCGCAGGATAAACTTGATGGAGCAGAAGGAAGATTCTCAAGACTAGATTTGCAATGACGTATTTGAGGTGGATTCTTCAGCACTGTGATCAATATTGCTAAACGAACACTTTACACCCATAGTTTTAGGTTTTACGACTCTCCGAAATCTCACCAGACTCATTTAATAAATTTAATTTGTTAGCTACACTTAAGATTCTTTCAGAGCTTTTAGCTACGACATTTTAACACTCTCAGCCTTAATTTCAATGAGAGCTGACTTTCCCTGAGCATGTTTTGTCTAAGGCTTAAACGAACGACCTTTTCTCCAATTATAAAAAAGCTTCTTCTGTCTACCTTCATGATTGGAATAATGTACGATTTCCAATTAGAAGCTACAACTTGAGTAGACAGCTTGTCCTTTCTCATTTTGTCTGATTGGCTCTATTCGTTACGTGTAAAATTGGAAGCTAATTGCGTGCACATTCACATAATGCATCTCAATAGATACTGTGTATTTTTAAAGGCACACACACACACATATGAAGTTCACAACAGATGAGCTACTTTCCACACAATTACTTCGCTCTCAGTAGGTATCATCTATACATACTCAAGGGTGTACTGTGTAAAGTTTGATTTTGAAAGAGTAGCGACATATTATTCAAACAGAGTCCAACAAGAGAAGCTGATCGTGATTGGAATTCTAATTTGAAACTCATCTCATCGACGATGAAATTTAATGCAAACCCTGGAACTAAGAAAGATATGTATGCAGAGGTTCCTAGCAATTGTGATTGTGACAGCTCACACTGAGCGAAGAAGACTCACAATTGTAATTGTAAAAGACTTCAAAAGCAAAGTTTTGCATTACTTACTCGCCTACTTGACAATGAATAGTACTTGAGCACTTTTCAATCATAATATTCTTGCCCTTCAGTGTGGCTTCCGAAACCACCCAGCAGTCGAATCACAAACTCACTTGAGACGAAACCTCATTTCTACTTTCTCCCCTTCTCCCATTTACTTTCTCCGACATTTCACTGTTTTGAAATTTCGTCGGACTTGCAAACCAGTTTTACTTTATTCATAATCCCCAAATACTATGATAACATAATATCATAACTCACTATAAAGACCAACTAGATTTTGTTTCTATTCGCATTAAGAACATTGGCTCTTACGAATTCGTCTGTTGTCTGTATGACACAACAAATAAACATGATTCTTTATTCACGGAAGCTCTATGATCTTGCTCTGAATTAAGTTCTCACAATCATAGGGTGTATTTCATTCTTAATAATGAAGGAGCAGACGTTTTTTGGTGAAAAGAACATATGAAAAGAATGATTTGGACAGGAATATTTGTGCACAACCTGAAGCAAAAAAACAAATAAAGTTGTTTTCTACAGCTATACATTGTGCTATACTATACAATTTCATTCGAATACCTTTCTAAAGAGTGAGCAGAGGTAGATTATTTTTTCAAATTTAACGGGAGAGAAACGCTCTCAGCTCTCTATATAAATGACGACAAGCCAAAATACTCATTAGACGGCTTGAAAGTACACAAGAGGACAGAGAGTAAATAGTTTACACAGCAGCGGCGATTAATGTGAGTGAAAGTATATTCGGGAAAGCTATTTTAGCACAAAAAGAAAGAGCTTGTTCTACAAACAATTACAGCGGACGAAAAACTCTTATAATCAAAACTTTACAACTCACGAGCCCTCTTTATAGCCAGTTTTAATTATATTATTATTATTGGTTTCGTTACGAGCGAAAAAGGGATTCATAAATTCTCTCTTAAATAAAAAAATAAAATTCCCGATTTGCACGTTATCCCGATCGTTATATTTGTAAAAAGCGTACCAAAGCAGTGAAAAAGTCTATATTATGAGTAAATGCAAAGAAGTAAATCTGAAAACTGACGAGAAGCAATAATTAACAGAAGAGTAGAAAATAATCAACTTTCGTTCACTTAAGTTGCAGTCATTCTGCTGTCTGATGAGTAAACTCACTTTTTATCTCTTTTTAGACTTATTAATATATTGGACTTTTTCACAATTTAAAAGTAATAAACCTCATATTTTTTTAATCATACCAGAATAGCTTACTCGAAGAGTTTACATGTGAACCGACTATTTGATTTATCTACAATTCACAATTTTTACAGATAAAAATGAAATAAGTTCCAACAGGATGATATGCATTTTTTCGTGTAATTTCTTCAGAGAAATAAAATGGCCGCGTTTCTCATATGCAAAATGTTTTGAAAAAGCAATAATCACACGGAAGCGTCTTTCCGTTTTCCTTGCATGTTCCCTCTTGTCAAGTTCAAGTGAGTAACTGTAACTGAGGTGTTTTTATTTTTTCCAGGTCACCTGTAGAAGGAAAGACGTCTTGTCGACGACGAGAGAACTCAAATCACATTAAACAAGGGGAACGACCCATTGATTACATTCATGTATTAACAACCACATTATTATGATAATATTATTACAACGCAGAACAGATATGATGAGTGTGTGCTTGTTGTCTTCAGGTTAATATTACGTGAGCTAGGTATTTATGAATCAGTGGGAACACATTCAATATTAATAACAGTTATTTCTTTTGACGATGCATGTTCAAAAGAAGCAGATAATAATGCCTCAGCATGGACACTATATGCATGATATGATAATAAGACGAATACTCCGTATTATTTCTCCGCAATTTTTGGCGTGGCTAAAACTAAATCAAATTCTAAGGGTTTTATTCGTGATTCGTATATGTGGACGAGTTTTTCTACCAATCAGTCAAATATCAGTATATATGTATAGTTTTCCTTGTCATCATTGTAATCTTATATTTCTAGCATCATCTACGTACGTATACAATATGTTAATGATATATTGAGGTCCTATTAGCAGCCTGGATTTAATTTTTAACAAAAAGCCGTCTGTCTGAGCATTAAGAAGAAACAACACTGATCTACAGGGTAATGCAGCTTGAATTCTTAATCCTTCAGCGTATTAATTGTAAGTCATCATGACAGTTTTTCATGACAGAAACATTTCTCGCAGTTTTTCCTTTTGACCAGCACATGCAGTAACGCGAACTAATTATTTTTTTATTACACCTACCTCTCTAATTAAGGTATAAGATACGATCACACTTTTAAGTGTCAATATAAACAGCTTGATTTACCTACAATCGATTTCAGTAAGTATCAAATTATCAAGCATTGTATTGAGTTCGTGGCATCCATAGAAAATATATGGAGCATTGAGATAAGAATGCATAAAAATAACTCTCGTTCGTAAGACAGTTACGTTTGTACCAGGAGCTCAAAAAATGTATGACGTGTCTATTATTTGAACACCTAACAAGAAATTATTATGCAATTATTGACATAGCACTTGTTTTAACTACAGGAAGCAAATACACAATGCAACTTCAACTTGAGCTGCCACTACTACTACTACTACACTGCCTACTAGTTTCGACTACTAATTCATTCGTGTATAATTTCAATGTCCATATACTCTACTTTACTAACTATATAGTGTTTGGCAGACGCGTTCGTTGCTTGAGGTGTAGCTAAGTTAAGTATATAGAGTCATACAAAGTACACCTTACACATCATCTTCTCGGCAAAACAATTAACATGCATTTTTTTCACGGGTGTTTCGCATAAGAAGTTGTTCTCTTACAGCCAAATCTTTCAGCAGCAGCAATGTCAGCCCTAAAAATGAAATGAGTATTCACCACCACCTGCAGGATGTTGTGCTTTATATTCTGAAATGATGCCAACAAATTTAGTTTTTCTAATATTACTATTGCTCTTGTCTGTTCCAAGAGATTTAAATAGTAGACTTAGTATTATAAAACCTTTCGTTATTATTAATTGAGTTAATAATATTATGTTGGTAAATGCATGTTTGAACCCTGTCATTATTATTACTACTAAATACCAGACATCTAGAGCTTCTTATTTGACTCTGCCATACTCGAGGATTGTGTGGAATCCTCTACCACATACATACGACTCATTTATGCGAACTACGGTACTTAAGCTGTCACCTACATATAGTATATTATTAACTCTCCCACTGCCACATTATGCAGTGTACACGTACGATTGAGTAATTCATTTTTATGCACATTAGTCCCGTACTCCGTTCATTATATGTGTCTTAAGAAGGGACACTGCATGCTAGAAGTCTACTAGTACACATCGATTCTACTATGACGGAATCTACGAGAGCTATATATGTTACTTATCCTTAAAAGAGTCTACTCTTTCTACATAGCATTTGAGTAGGCATATATATACGCAATAAAACAAAAGAGAATAACTCCGAAGAAGCGAACAGGTGAATTGCACAAGTTGCGTATACATATGACGGAGAAAAACAGGTAGATACAACAATAATTGGTGTTGTACACATAATATATTCTTCGTCCCAAGACATTTACCCCTGTGGAAGATGATTCCTCCGAAGAAGAGGCGAAGAGGTTTCAATGTCTTGAATGTGTAGCTCACCTTGAAGAGCTCACTGACCCCACAACACTGACTGCTGTGCAACATCTTCCACCATCTCCAAGAAATAAGAAAGCTCATAAGAAGACGAAGAAGAAGAAGAGGAATATCCCCTTGAGGCTATTAGCTTTGCCTTGATACACTCTCAGGAGAATCCATTCTGCTGCTCCCACCCTTTAAATGTTTCCACTATAAGATCACTTCCTCCAACAATCAAACACCTTTCGAATTCCTTAACTTGTGCGATTTATATGAATGAACGGGTAGACATGCTAAATTCCGTGTTATTATGATTCTGATATGTCCGCAATCAATTCAATGAGAACAGGTGAGACGGCTGATTTAATGCATATGATACTGAACACAGAGCTATTATTTGGGTATTTTCTGGAGTGAGAACTGAATTTATAATTCAATTTTTGCGTTTCCTGAATGAGACACACTGGATTGTGAAATAGTTAGGTGATGGATAAAACTATATTATTCGTTTTGGTAGTTTTATATCATATACAGATTACAGAAAAATGAGTTTGCTGAAATTCATGCATGGATAAAACCGACTAACATAAGGATATATTTTAATGGTTCGTTTCATCAGAAGGACTTCAGTAAAGACTAAAGACAATGTTTATTAGCGCGCAGAGTTATATGTACGCTTTATTTTGCTCAGTGGGAACGATAATAAAGTGTTATACATTAACATTATCAACTCTGCACTCATCAATCCTACTGTCTATCTCCCAGCACACATTTATACTGCAAGTTACTTGCATGTTTACGATACACAATCGGTAATACTACATCGTTGAAATAGTGAGTCTTATTGACTACTAGCTGGATGAGAATTTTGCGGTTGTTGCACCGGAGATTCCTGCGAATATCCACTCCCTGTCATTTCTATTTCTTGTCCAAACTTCAAATCAACTATAAAATAAACATATTACCTTTGTTCTATAAACAATTAGTATACAATTGTCTAAAAGACAATTTCGTGTTTGTGCTTCTCAGAAGTGAACAACACCTAAAAACCTACTGCAACCAGCCAAACACTATGCACACGAATTGTTGAGCTTGTTCTTTTATAGAAGCATTAATTAATATTAGCTTGTGCGTGGTATATGTGTGTATTAGACTCTCAGGTTTAATAGGCATTAATTGTACATATTTGCAGCTTTGTTTTGCTTGCATATTTATCATTAGCAAAGATTATTTCCTTGCAAGCTTATTATTAATTTTATCTCTACTGCTACTTATACTTTGTATGCTAAAAAGACGATAAATATTATACCATTTTTAAACTTGATTTCCTCGTGATCACAAAAAGCTTTCTTGTACGAAGTTGGAAATGAAACAGTACAATGAATACAGTATGAACCAAAGAGCTGATTTTCCATACATAAGCTTTCACAGTAAAATTGGTACCGGTAGTAGTTGATCGTACATGTTAAAATGCGTCATGGTTCATGAAAGAGAGCGAGTGAAATAGACAGCGTGTTTTGTAAGAAAATATGCTAGGCTTTAAAATTAACCTTGAACAATATTGCATGTGATGCATATATTTCACAAGTATCGAATTACCAAGTACTTTAAAGCTTTTGAAGCTCATTGAAATTAAAATCCGAAATCTTATCCAGACCTATCTTTCTACGACTTTTTAGAGCCAGCAGAAGCATAAATATTTAAATAAAAGGTTAGAATACATATCTGTCGTTGCTTGTGCATACTGTGCAAGAAGTCTTCAGACATTTGAGACGGACTTGCATTACACGCATATGTACGCATTAGCTTTACTCTCAATCAGACGAACGCAAGCTATTTCTTCATCTTTTTATTATTTTTAATATTCTAACTTAATGTACTAAAACTACTCCAAATCGTTTCCTTCGTAAAAAATGAATTCAAACAAGCAGCCAATGGAAATATTCAATCGTTGGTTTAAACAAAATTACAAATCAAACACAAGAAATCACCATAAATGGCAAGCGACATTCAAAAAAGACGAATGAATGAATTGTAACAACAGCATACATATTAACTTTGTTTTATAGTAACGACCTCGTTTTGCCAGGGTACTAACTTGGCCAACCTTTTTTAAATTTTCTCGTGAAAAAGATGCTTAACAATAATTCATCACATTGCATGAACGAAACTACGAAATATACGACTGGAAGTTAATTTACATCAGAGACCACCACAATTGGATTGGATGTGCATGTGTACATTGTAAGGGAGCCTAAAGGGATGCAATGCAAATCTAAGATACAGAATGATATCATGGGAGCAAATAATAATATAGTTACAATATGTACCAATAATCCTCTGAAAAACGTCTAGGATTGCCAGACTGGCACTGACATTCACTTTAGCATTATTGACTCAGAATTCACAAAATTACACTGGAATACAAAATCCGATGAAGTGGTTCGCTTACAAATATCAGCTTGTTTAGTATTTACACTTTTACACTCTGTTATGTATACGCCTACTAGTCTGGTAGTCTGTTATTGACATGACATTGACTTACAAGCTATACATAATTCAATTTATTTTTTATACAATTTTATTATCAAAACTCAGAAACTCTTGCCACTTGTTTTAATTTACATTGATTTATTCTGCGTCTTTTTAACACAGAACTAAAAAACAGCAGACATAAGATCGCAGAAATACAAATGCCCGAAATTGGTTGAATGGAATAGAGAGAGATAAAAGTTCATCACGGGTGACGGGTTCAGAAGTATACCGATCTTTTTCAAAACTGTCCATCGATTCATGATACCATGGATAACATTGATAAGTGATAACATTGCCTATGGTTGGCAGTTTAAACAGAGTCAAAAGATCTGTGGAATGTGCGATCTCCTTTCTCCCTTTTATTGGAACTTAACATGCGTTACATGATCGGACTGCTTTGTCTAATTAAACTTTCTTCCTCGTGTTACCATGTCTCCCTCATTTTGGGAGATTATTTTAATCCTTTCATAATTTTATTATTCCACACATGTCGAACTTATCATTGTCTAAATTGTTTTGGCATGAAGATCAAAAGGCAGCTTCTATAGTTTTTAAAACAATTAGTTTTTCATGTATTTTCCACTAACAAATAATAAATGGACTTTGTTTAGTATTCAGCAAACCTCTACATTATATTGGCATTATAGTTATTTTCCAGGCGATGCAAAAAACCAAACGAGGAATATTTTCGACAGGGCTGAGAAAGAAGGGAATACTTTTCTATTTATATGTCTATGCATCTTGCTGTATAGTTCATAGTTCACACACAAAGACTTCTGTTTTTAAAGTTTCGAGAGGAGAGCAAATCAGCAAAGTGATCCTGACTCAAGCTGACTTTTCCATTATTCCTGGAGAAATACATCTCAAATGAAACATGACAACCACACACTCCTTTTCACCAACCAACAAACTTCCCTGGCTTACATTACATGACAGTCTTGTGTCATACCGTTCAAGTGACTTTCACTACAACAACCTCAAACTTTCTACTATTTGTGAGAGTGTATTTGTGTTTTATACATGCTTACACTTGTAAGTCAAATTATTAGACAACTGCTTTTTGTACCTGCCTACCAACAAATTCTCACACTCCTTTGAAAATAAGTTAGCACGGGTTATTTGTTGTTACCTGCCTTTCAACCATTCCTATTGAAAAGTGTCTAACTACACGTATACATATATATGTATAGTTTTCAATCAGCCATCCATATATAATTCTATTATAGTCTTTGCTACTACTACTTCGCTTCATAATCAACATTTCGTAGAATAAAAACAGAACATCGTATGTCGTATGTACTAATGCGCAAGCAAGTGTATAAGCCTCTCATCAGCTTTAATATGAATTCCGGAGAAAAGCTCACTTCACAACATTTGCCAAGCTTTTACAAGATCCTTCGCACATTCTCATTCACTAGTAGAAAAGAAGATGTTATTAAGGCTCCTCTAGATTAAAAAATCTAGCGAGTTTTATATACATTTGTACATCGCGCATGGAAGATCTCACAGATTAAACATTACAATTTAATAAAGTTTATAATCTGATGAGTTTCTACTTCAATTTTGAAAGAAATATTACGAAATATATGTTTTCCTCGTCGGAAATACTCTGGAACTTTTATACAGGTAGCCACAAAAGAAAATTAATTCTATAAGTCGCTTTCCCTGCAATTCCCAGTTATGCAACGAAAAGGTGTTTATTATAGATCTGTCAAGTTGAGACACTTTGATTTGACACATCAGTATTTCGTAATATTAGACGCTGTTTACACCTACGCGAATTGACGGCGCGGAGACGACTTCCAACGACATTTATGAAATTTGCATTTCAAATGTAAAATACAAAAAAGTAACTAACCTCTTCTGTTATCTCCCTCGGAAGATGTTTAATCTGGAGAATTCTCCCTCGGTGAAACTTCCTTTTAATATCTTCAATTCGCTTCTCAATAGGATCACTATTGTTGTGAACCTCGTCGACCCAAGAAGCACCAGTAGATGCAGTGGCTACTACACTCGATGACCACAAGTTGTCTGCAGCAGCAGATATCAACTCTCGGTCGTAGCAACCAAAGCCACGAGGAGTGGCCGAAAACGCATCTGCCGGTCCGGCAGCCATCCCAATATATACTTTCAAGTTAATAATTTCCAAGCAAACAACAACTAGTGTCACTTTCAATACACATCATCTAAGAATGTCCCACACCACCCCCACAACTACAAAAACTACTACTAGAAACATATGTGTAAGAACTCTTAGAGGTCTCTCGCACTTATTCAGGAATTGACAACCCTTCTATTAATTATTATTGAAGAATCAATCTGCTTTCTATACGAAGCAGCTACGAATTTGTCACACACGCAAAAACTCAATGTCACATTTTCGTCACTGACCATCCCCAAAAGAGAAGGAAAGAATAATAATAAATCACATTCGCTCTTGTCTCAATATTCCCTTTAAAACTTTAAACAAAGTGTGTGTGTGTGCGTGGTTGCTTTCCTCCACCACTACTAACCTTCACTCAATTCTGTTTTTCACAAATCTGTCTCAAAAATTCCCTTATTCACTTATTCCATACACTGCTTTATGCATATATACATAATATATATGCATAACTGTGTATGCATATGTTTCAATTATGTCACTCCAGAGAATGTTCAATCCTTTTATAACAATAATAATGCAATTTCCACCCTCAATAAATAAAGTCAACCACTATAAAAGAGGCTCCACGTGTACACACACAATACTACGTACTATGTATATATGTGTACTTACCCAATTCTTACACTTTTTTGAATTCACAGTGAATTTCACAGAGTAGTTCAGAGTACACCGATGTATATTAACTCTTTTCATATGAGACTACAACTACGGAACTCCAAGTATGTATACTGCAACTCACTTTGTTTAATTTCCACGTGGAGGTAACTATATAATAAGATTACTATTACATTTACGGAGACACTTTTTCATACGCGAGGAGAGCCAGAAATACAACCGCTTGAAATACACAGTGTGAGACTGATGAAGGTTTTTTATTATTATATTGTTGTTGTGCTGTGTTGTATAGAGAAAAAGAGAAAGAATGAAGAGACAGAGAGAGTTTTTGAACGGATGTTGACAGACGAACTGACACTGACAGACTGAACAGGCATATACTTACATGTATAATATTCGTATGAAGAAGAAACTCTCGCACTCTCGTATTTTCTCCTAAGGCAAACGCAGGAACAACCGAGACTTGCTCAGCAGCAGCGAAACTCACCTCTCTCTCGCATATCTCGAGAAAAAACCACTCACGGTTTAAATAGGGTTGTTGCGACTTCTCTAAAGGGGAGAAGATCTTCTTCATCAACCAGCTAAACCTTACCAAAATATTTTGCTTAGG
>Ga0194135_10001587_pt1 | contig 13621 bp, 7 predicted proteins | sample LitLau_LLRF_2013_FD_134024 | JGI IMG/M metagenome (GOLD analysis project Ga0194135, IMG submission 134024) | Freshwater sediment microbial communities in response to fracking from North America - Little Laurel Run_MetaG_LLRF_2013 (version 2) | ecosystem: Environmental > Aquatic > Freshwater >...
AAATAAAGCTTACACAAGGAAGTAAAGTAGTAATTGCAAGGAACAGATATTCCTGCTGAGCAAAAGTGTTCCGGATTGAAAAATAGATACAATTAACAAATATAGGGTGAACCAGAAATAGATATGTGGAGAAGCCTCTTCCCCATAAGCAATAGCATGGTGAAATTGAAGTAGTTATGGGAATACATATCTATTTCTGGTTCACCCTGTATGAACATGAACAGACATACGAAAAAATACTTTAATTAAAGTATCTAACTTTTAAAAACACGAGGAAAACTAAACAAATACAATAATTCCAGGTATTCCATGTATGCCTAATTTGTATGTAAAAGTCACCGGAGCCAGTAACGAAAAATTGCATACCTTTGTTTCTCGGTATATATACTTTGCTTATACGCGATTAAATACACTTAAATCATATAAACTGCACAACGTCCTTGGCCCACCTAGGAAAAGCCTGGAAAGGAAAGGTATGCACCTATTATTTCCTATTAACCGGTGGTTAGCGTGGAGCCCAGGTTCATATGCTCACTACTTATGGTTAATCACTAAACTGTTAAATTCCTTTTGGTTTCAGGAGAGAAGAGCAAAGCAGCAGTAAACGAAGCACATATACATAGACACAGCAGTCCATGTTCCGTGTGCTGTTGTTAGATTTTCATTGCTGATGGTCTAATAAATATCCACACGTGGATGACAGAGGCATTGAGAACTTTTATTCGCGTCTAAAATTCTGGATGATGTCCCGCAGGCTTACGCAAGTTCTAACACAGCTCAAGCAGATTATTTGCAGTTGTACTCTCTCGCGAGTTGTTTCGCTTTTAAGAAGTTGCACACTTCAGTAATTAACAACCTTCTGGAACAGTCACACCAGTTAACTCTGTGCAACATTTTAGAAACAGCTATGTTGCAAATTGAAGTACTCCAAACTTTAATTGCCTCTAAATCTCTTCGACAAAATAGACATTATATGCCCGGTTTGGATCATGAACCTTCAACAATAAGTTGAACTCGCCTGAATGGAAATATTGCTTGCTGATATTGTTGCAACTTGCAAGTCTAGAACAAATATTTTCTAAAAGAATACAAGAAGTATAACACGTAAGAACCAGAAAGATGCAAAAATCCCAACATATTCTTTTGAGAATTTGGGAATAAAGATTTCATAGGGACTCAAATAATTTAGTGTTTCGAAATCTCGATTCCTTCGAGGTTATAGAAGACCATTAAAGAGTTCGAGATAAATCTACCGTGTTCCATACTGACACAACACCCATCACAACTTTATTGATCTGTACGTCAAGGTCTCCTCTCTGCCTAACCAACATTGCATTAAAGTATAAATATACATACATCTGTAGTGGTTGTCCCTCTGGGTTGTTTATGCAATCATCCTTCTCAAATGCTTTCAACTATGCCTCATTTTACCTTCTATACATACAAAACCGTTTAATAAAGTTCTCTCATTCTAGTCATGATCGAGCAAATCAATAATTTCGAGTTCTTTCTTTTATCCTTCGTTCCTAAATAATAAAATGATGTACTATATGCGAATCTATATCTATCAAAATATAATATTTCAGCTTCTTGATAAACTTGTATGCCTATTCATTCATTCATTCAACTTCAAAATCTTAATCATGATATTGAGAATCGTCACCCATCAAGGTTGCGTAATACTGAAATAGTCTCTTGTATTTCATCACACAAACCCTGTGAGTATTCCTGAGAGTATCGCGTGGGGTTTTTGCTTACGACTTCTATCTCAATGACACAACAATTACAATACTAAATGGTCAGTCACCGGAACTCCACCCTTATGAACTTCCCTTTCCGGTCTATTCCAGTTCCTCTAGGTCCTCCCTATACTTACTTTCTTCTTTACTCGCGTCCTCTACGAATGGTCTCTATATACAAGACTTTCTCGTTCAATCCAAGTCAAAAATTAACAAAAATTTGTTGCATGCTAATGCACACAGACATGTATTAGCTATTAACAGGTGGCCGGCATCTATCCAAACAATCGTTTTGAATCTATATCGCTGTAATATTTAGTTTAGTTGGCAATATTGAAATACAAAAGAAGAACTCAATGTGACAGAAGTCAAAACTAAGCTCCACAGGCCACTCTGTACTATCACAAAGTATGCAACAAAGATAATTTTTAACCACAAAACGACGAGCGACTTTACAAGGATAATAAACACCTACCAACTTTATACCAATTGGTCTTGGTGCCTGCTACAGTATAGCACATGAAATATCTCAAGGTGTTATATAACTACATGCATCTAGACTACATAGATGATAGTGTATACAGTACACTCACACCATCAACAACATCATCGTACTAGGTTACTCTCCAAATTCTTGGCATAGATGAACAATGACTTTGTGATTCACAGTAATAATAATATTTCTATCAGTCAATCCCCCCTTTCATCGCGCATTCCAAGTCCATCCATCTAATTCTTAATAGAGAGAGAGAGAGAGATAGGAGCCACGACTCTGTATAACTTGTTGTCTTCTCTCCACAGAATATTCGTTTGCAATAACAAGCTGGGATTTCTTCACCACCAATCTCAAAAACTTCCTCATTTTCTTCAGTTTATCTCCAAACTCAAACCAATTGTCCGTGACACATGCGTCGCTCTCTTGCTGCTATCCACAACTCCTCATTTTCAAATTGGAAATTTCCCATGTTACTTATTTATCAACGACCCTAACTTATCTCTTAATATTTTCCGTTTACTAGATACAGAATATTATCATTATCGTGTAACTCTAATACCAGTCGGCTGGGGAAACTAATTCGATGTTAAAGTTCGTTTATTGGGTGTCGCCTATTCATTTCCCAAATATACATAATAATATCAATGAACTATGAATGATGATTCACAGAGACAGACGTGAAGGAACTTTTTGTGGCAATAGACTAATAAATAACTCCCTGACTTTATAGAATAAACACTCATATGCAAATTCAATCGAGAACGACAACAGCTTTAGTAAGAAGAATGCTTCTTTCTTCTGACATGCAGCCCAAAATATAAAAATGACTTTTGAGTAGTATTCATAATATGGACACAAGAGTAGCAATCAAGACGTTCCCTATAAATCGTAGGTTACGGTATCTCTACAAGATTTTTGGAAGCTGGTAATAGTAAGACGAAGAATCGCGTAGAATCTAAATGAACTTGGCTTAGAAAGGCTGTTAGTTACGCCTTCGAGTTACTCGATTTATGAACCCATACCTTAAGTGAGATTAGATAGATATATGAAATATGTGCCTATGTGTATGAATATGAAATTAATACGTTATATATCAACAGGTACAATCTACGATCCTGCTGCCATGCTAATGTCTATACAACTCTTGAACATTAAAGTTCAGGACAACAACACAAGATTGATTAAGATCTTTGATTAACCAACTCAATGCGAGCCGAGTCTTTCATGATATCGTTCTAAGTTCTTCAATTTGGTTTATTCAATCTTAAAAATCAAATCAAATCTTTAAGGTTGAAACTTGAGCGCTTACCTCCTGTGCCAAGAACCTTAAGAAGCTCAAAATTAGACATGTCAACGCGTCCCTTATTCCCGGTCAGGTTCACTGAAACAAAAGCACAAAAATCCATTATTATTTACTTTTATTTTTATGACACATCCAGTCGTATTTCCTCGCAGTATCATTGCATGCGGACTTTTATAGTCTTGCAAGTTTTACACTTTAAAGCTCTTTACTCTTTTTGTAATATTTGCGTAGTGAGGATGGTTGTCACAAACTCAATATTATGTGAACTCTTTGATTTTGGAGTTTTGGACACCAATTATGCGGTTTACGAGTCAGGAAAATGAGACTCCCTTGTTTTATTATTGTCGCCAGTCATTTACCTCTCGATTGTGTAAATTGTCTGTAGTTTTATGTTCAACAATTCCTGACGAGGAAATTGCGTTAAAATACAAATCTGTATAAAAGAGCACACTACACTATGATAAAGTATTATGTATTATATAACGCGCGACAGTTTTTTAAAGTCAACGAAACTATATTACACGGATGACAGTACGCGTATACATGATAATGCGTGCCCGTAAAAAACGTTCACTGCTCTCAGATAGTGCTTCATAGTCTTCTTGAATAAGACTAATATAATAATAATGAATGGATGATTAATCTTTACTATATACTTGATTTTATGCAAATCAAACCATAATACCTTTGAAGAACAACTTCAGAAGAATTCCTAGACAGCCAACCATACTTATGACGAATAACTCAAAAACTACGGCTTACTCTAAAACCATTAGAACTCGTTGAGAACAGTCGTTGAGATTGAACCGCAAATCTATAATCTCTTCAAAGGAGAGACTGGAAAGAGCCAAGAGATGGAAAATTATTATGGTTTCCTTCCTATATAGCATTTCTTCTGTTTTTTCAACTTAAAAGTCTCTCTCTGCGACAACTTCTGAACTATGACTCATCATATAGTGATAGTCTCTTACATCTTCTATGGATTGGATTCCTTGAATCCAGAAAGGGTTTTTGAACCTGAATAACCTACTTTTTATCCACGCAACAACGTGTCGTCGAAGTACTTGCATAGATTCATCTACACAATCAAAACTTATATGGATCCTTTAAGCGAAACTATGTATATTATCTTATTTGATTAAGATTTGGCTCTTGTACCATAAGTATGTATACGATAATAATGAAATCATTGTAGAAGCATAATATCATAGAGATGGACAGTTAAAGCAAAGTCAAATCTAAAACCTTATGTAATATGCGTAATAGCGAGGAGATTCGTTCCTTTCTGTATTATTGTGTAGAATGTAGAATTCCGACCATCCATCTCAACAGCAAACACAACAAAGGTTTAATAGATTATGCTAATGTCAAGAATGTGATTCATGTAATGATGAGCCAACCACCAACAACAATATAGCTAAGTGCTTTGATATCTTCGTCAGTTGTTGGTTGGCAGAGGCAATTATACTGCTTCTTGATAGCGTTATATGCTCATTAATGTATTCAATTAAGGCAGACTCATATATGCATAATATGCGGTTTAAGTATCTAACTAATTCTTATACACTTAACTGGTGAGCTTTTGACCATGACTTCCTTCATAATCATTTGTAAATTGTAAACATAAATAATTGTTAGAGACAACTCACAACAATGGAACGGAGAGACGATGTAGTTGAGCTCAACCGGGTTGTATTATTTGTACGTATTGTGAGTTCACTCAACCCGATATGAATGCTTAAGGCCGACCATGCCTAACTAACTGCATATTTTCCGAATAATATGCAAGTTTATATAAAGTCAACGGCTTCCTTCCAGCGTCCAATGAACGACCTTGGCAGCCGGTTTCTAACCACCTCGCATTATTGTACTTCTATAACACTTCTCGTTTACATTCTGTGCAGGTTCAAACTACTCAATACACATCTGATCATCAACATCTTCTGCGATCTCATCCATTCAAAAGTTCATCTCTGGCCACTCACACAATCACGCGACGACATGACATGATTGACTAATTCCAACTACCACCCGATAAGTCTGCGCTTAACAAAGTTTCCGAGAACATTTCAAAGCATCAATCTAAATATTTGAGTTTTTTAACGATCGGAAATCAGGACAATCACGATTCACGTCGTTCAATGTTAACAACTTAATTTCACCTGACTATGTGTACACCTGAACCACGCCGCTTATCTCTCAGACATTTAAAGGTTGCAGACGGTAAAGGTTTGCTGCAGACTTGCAGATATATATTTATATCTTGTAACACGTCAAACAAAAATGACAGTCATCGTCGGCAGTTTAATATCCATTCATGCACTATCCACCAATATAGGCTCCCATCCTTCTCAAGTGTATATAAAAGTAAAAACGTCCTGCACTTGTGGTAGGTTTCGTCAATATAACGTGTTTATGTATAGTTGTAAAGTTATATAACGGCCATGGGGAAATATTCGCAAGGTTCTTTTAACAATAAAGATTGCCAATGCCTAAATACAATATACAGCAGCGATTCATGATTTAGTACAAAAGATTCCGCGGAAACATTCAGATAATAATAAAACATCATACTCAATCACAGCCGCACTCTGCCACCATCCTCTCCCGACGCTTTTAACTTTTAAATGCTCATGGTACATTCAATAATGCCTACATAGTACAGTAGACTATAGACTATATATAGTTAGTATGTATACACAATAGACCAATTTGTAAAGTTAATTGATACTTGATATAAATCTCTCTTGGTACATAGAATGTCACGGCACATGAATTACTTTCATTTCCAATGCAAAAGATGATCACGAAAAAGTAGTTTTATCTACAAAATATATACACACAAGCTACCTAAAGTAACCTCTCTGTCATTCCAAATCTGTGCAATATATATCTACTATTTAAATAGGAATGTATTAATATGCACACCACCATAGCAAAGTTGTGTGTGTGTATAATAGTAATAGTGATTCTGAAATACAAATTGTAAGCCACCCAGTGTTCTGCTTTAACAATACAATAATACAATAAGTGCTCTTCAACTTCACTCCCATAAATACATTTCCTTGCGAAGTGATAAATTCACCGAAAACTAGCGGAAACATGGGATAAAGTAAAAAGCTGACCCTGAATTTGGCAAACAAAAGATGAAATCCAAGTACAAATCGAGTACCTTTCATTTAAAAAAGTCACGGTGAGATGAGAGCCAATCCTTGGACTCAGTCTGAGCCCTCAAAACTAGTCAATGTTTTCAGAAACAATGAATACTAATATTGAATTATATTCACAATACAATCTGTATTAGTATATTGACTCTAAAAACAGCATAGCACGATGTAGGGAGGGATGCAGAACTTCCATGAATAATATTCAATCTCGTTCTCGTGATGCTAAATGTTCACGAGAGGTTAAAACATATCTAGAGTTCATGGCTAGTTAACAAGGAGCATATAAATATTCCGTGTGTCTTGTGTGTTTACTCGAACAAAGTTTAACTGGTGCAATGTGAAGTACAACAGAGAGAGATGAACATAAGCGCATATAGGTAACGTTCGTTCGTGTGTGTATACTGACAAAAGCAAACAGACAAATGAGAGTAATTAGTGAGAAAGGTACACATAGGAAGGCAATAAGTAAGTCCTGGCTAATTCAGGTTCATTAAAGGCAAGCCAAAAGCTAAAGGGGATGATGATAGCAATAAGCTAGTGATCTCAAGTTGATAACTGTCTCTCTGTGCTCCATTATGCACTTCTCAAGTACAAAACCTTCACGTATGTAATCCGAACCTGAACAACCAACAACAAATCTCAATTTGTTCCGGTGTTGGAATTTGGAAATCCGATTTCACTCTAAAAACTCGCAGTCACTTGTGTGCAGTACATAGAGAGATGAGAGTACGGTTGGCCATTTCCTGTGAAATCCATTCTTTCCATTTGTGCACCAAAAATATTATTGATAATGAAACCTCAACTGACCTTCCGCTTATCGGAGGCTGTGAAATGTGTACGGTCCATCTATATTGCGTGAACTTATATGAACTCCTTTCAATGGAGTATAATACATCTTGTACAAAAGATGATAAGAGGAGCGAGCTGCTTATACAGCAAGTCTAGACAGACATTGATCTCAATTCTTCCATTTAATGGGAATGTTGAAATCTTGAAATGTGGCTCTTGTGATTCATCTCAAAACCCAGAAGTCCTTTCAAGAAACTATCCAACATTGAACAACTTAAGTCGGTCGGACATGACTGCACGTTTTACATGTTAAACTTTCTTCAATACGCAGCTATCATCCTAAATCCATACTGACCTTTGACTCTAATACATTAAATCCCTGAGAGAAACTCGAATGTGTTCTCTACATAATACAATTTAAAACAGACTAACAGACACATAAAAACTTGAACAGACGGTAATGTAGAATTCTACCCAAAAGCATATTTCATGGAAAACGGCTATCTCCCCTCAACATTCACCATACAACGCTGCAAAAATGATGCGTACGTAAGAGGTTTATTATTTCTTCACAAAATAGCCACTTTTTATACTTCAGTAGTTTACCACCTTTTGTATGTTGATACCACGAATTGCATTTAAATGTGTTTGAAAGTCCGACTACTAATTGTAAGCGTAAATATTTAAGCAAAGCTCCCAATTATTATTTCCTCTTGATGTTTATTGTTATTACTCGAGTATCTCTTAAAACTATTTAGTACTTCCCAATCTAAAATCTCACTAAAGAACCCAACTTGTATAACTGGGAATATAGGGAAGTCCCAGATAAACGGAAATACCTTAGGTCTGATCGTGAGCGTCTTCCTAACCATGTACCTGTCTGCACATTCCTGAATCTCCTAATGTCACTAACTTAGTGTTAGTAAGTTAGAAATGACGGATATTTGTCGTCAGAAAACGCGTCTCCAGAGATTTAGATAAACGGTGAAAGCTTTGCGTATCATTCATGATATCTGTTGTAATGTTGTAAATATTTTCAAGAGTGAGCAGAGTTTTCCCAATATTTCTTCCCTTGATGATGACCTACCTGCTGGCAATCAGAGCCCAGAAGCCAAAACCAAAGCGATAGGTTTGACAGTTTGATACTACACAGGATAATAAACAGCGACTGCCACTTACACACCTACTTAAGGGTACACTTTAGTAGAGCACACTACAAAATAAAAGTCTCACACATAAACAAGTTTAAATTCAGACCCTTTCTTGTCCATCGCTCAATTTATTTCCGTATTACTCCATTTACAAAGTTGACAACCTGTCACAAAGTCACGCACGAAACTCAACAGAACTGAAATCGAAAACGAACGTATGAAACCTTAAATAAGTGAAGTCCTAAGGGCTTCCTCTCCGTCATCCGTTGCGATACATATTCTAACTAATTTAAACTATTATTAGACTGCACAGACTCCAAGACACAAACCATAGGAAGTAAATCTACAGGTGTCTCAAGCCCTCGTCACTCCACATAGTATGAGTATTACCATTTGAAATGTTTCTTCAAAACCCTTCGAGTTCATCAAACCACCTGACACAGAAGCCAAGCCACGCATATTTTATTATTTTATACCTTTTCACAATAAACTCAACCGAACTGCAAATCCGGTCATCGTAATCGCACACACAGCAGCAGCTTGCCATCAAATTTATTCTCTCAGGGAACTTCTACTAATTACACAGTATCAGACACTCGAGCCAATTAAAGTCTTCTTTAAATGTGCAGGTGCGTATTTAAGAAGTTCAAACGGTACCTAATCACTCGCCCTGCCTCACTGTCTAGTCTCCCTACCCACACCTTACCTGACATTATTGTACCTAACTTTTCAACTAAAGTCTCTTCATTATAAATTCATTCTTCCTTCCTTCAAAGGTTGCAATGTAATTCAGAGACGAGACTCATCACTACCGACCACCACCACCTCCTGTCTATCTCCCTATGCCTGTAGTAGTCTTGTCTAATAAAAATATTGACAGCTATTTGCCCAATCGTATCTTCCCCTCTTCATCAATAAACTTCTCTTCATCTCAATCGTCTAATCAATCAACTTTCTACTTAACAATCATTATTATGACCGACTTACAATACACACTTCCCATATCCACTTCTTGCAATAAATCAAAAGCACACACACGATTCGACCTACACCAACAAATATACGACAATACAATACTGTAACTTAGAATGCCCAAGTCATCATCGTTCATATAGATTATAATGTCATCACGCAAGACTCCGAAGAAGCAGAGAGAGGAGACTATTTAGAGTACCGTTGCCGTTGTTGCTCAGGATAAGTGACGACGACCAGGTAGGGAACCGAGTCAGATAAGCCGAAATATTATGAATACAAATGGAAACGGTCTGTTGAGCATGGGTTCCAGGGTCATTGACGCTCGGTTACCAACAAAAAATTCCCCTAAGAAGATTAGTCTTAAGCACGAATCCTGGCACATGGATAACATTCATTCATGGTGATGATGAGACTATATACACTCTTGCGTCTCTTGCGTGTATATATATATATATACCCTGGCCACATAGTGCCAACCACTGCCCATTTATCCAAACTACTATATATCTTTTGCTTCTTGGAGTCCCTCACACTCTTAAAAGTCAGTCTTACTGCACTTCCTGGGACTTTAACCACAAAATGCTCTTAGAATTCAAAACTCCATTAATTATTATTATGATGACCTTGCATACTCTTAAGCTTATGAGCTATAATATAATAGGTAGGTAAAAAGTTTCCTCTCATCAAATATCAGCTTACTAGCTTAATTAGTAGTGGAAAAAAGTTTCCAATAATCCATCAGCTACTTATTAATATGTTTTTCCTTCTTTTGGTTCTTCTTACTTGAAAAGTGTCACACGGAGACACGAAAAGTTACCATAAATCTGTGCTCACATGCAAATGGAACCACTTGCTACTTTGAATAAGAGGGAGTGCGGACAGAATGGAAATAAGAGCCAGCTAGAGTATAATATGTGCTTATACGTATGGATAGGAAATGGAAAGAAAGATGATAAAACACAACCGAATAAAAGTGATTGACTCCTTCCACTTCCAGAGCGTCGGGTGAGTCGGAGAGAGATGATCAGACTCTTGCCATACAGACTATATAGAATTTCATGAGGATTCCATCCATTCAGCAAAGTACACAGAAAGAACAACTTTGCTTCTAGCAAGTGTTCATCTACTACACTTCACATAGAGATAGAAAACAAGCTATTCTGCACACTAAAACTATGTTACTTTGTGTTATTGCACTCGAGATCTCACACTAGCAACACGTTGTGCATGCTGAGTTGATGTGCTTTTAGACAAACTCTCACACACTCGCAAGCAACAACGCTTGTTTCAAGTATTTCGATGAAATATTATGTCTCGAAATCCAGAATATACGAATACTTACATGTACAGTCGCATTCTATAACAAACCAACTACTACTACTAAGCTACTATACTACTTGTTACATGTAAGAGTTCGTTAAGAGACATATCATTATGATTACGGTATAACTTTTTCTCCTTTCCACAATAATTATTGTTGTGATCAACCGGCTGTCACTGCTAGTCACATCATATCAATTCTTCTACTTTACTACAGCCTACTTGTCTCAATTACACTCACTCTCAATCAAAACGTCTTTTAGGCATGAGAAAATATTCCTTAATCATTTTTCAATCAGAATACTTCATGGCGTTTACTTGCCAAACAATTCACTTGTATTTTTTCAAACAACTCAGGAGTTGACATAAAAATATGCAATCTGTATATCTGCGTTGATAAATATACAGCAGCAGCAGACTTGTTGTTATTATTGTGTCTGTAATTTAGAAATCAACGGAGTAATATCACTAGTGAAATAACATAAACTGTTGTTGGTATTATGGATTTTTATACCGTAAAATAAATATTGTCTAGAACACAAGCTGTGTCGATGAGGATTAATAGAGAGGAATATTTGACAAACTTATCTAACTTACCTCTCGCAGATATAAACGATAAAGGACAATCCAATTACAGCACAGTTTATGTGTATGAATAGTCAGTCACTGTCACAATAATGAAACTGGTACGGGAATTAATACAATGTAATACGCTTCAGCTTGTTTAATTCAATTGTTGAAACAATGGGGCGTTAAAACATGGCGTATGTGAAGTCAATTAATTGTATTTACAAAGCACAGAAGGTTTGCTTCAGATATTTAAAATGAAAGCTAATATTTTCCTTTTAAATGAATAATACTAATTGCAAATCCGTTGTTTAGTTGTTTTTCAATAAACAGACAAAACGAACAACTTTCAGACATTTCACTTTTAATAATGAAAAATATTTGGACCAATAAATAAACAACCTGTCACCAACTTTTGGTACCTACCACTTTTGCGATTACTGCTAACTGGAAGCCAACGTAAATAAGTCAATAAATAAATTCATGATAAGTCAAGTGCTAACTGTAAACAGTACAGTATAATGGAATTCAAATAGTAACACTTACTAAGCTTCCAAATGTATTCATTTTAAAAATTCCAAAAATGTTAGCTGATTGTGAGAGCTTGGCACGAGAAAGAAACTTGCAAATTATAAATTAGCTTGAACCATAATTGAATACGACGCACAGTCGCGTTTCAGTGTATTTGTTACAAAATAAATATGTTTTGTAAATTGGAAACTATTTTCTGCAGAGAAGTATATTTATTTTGAGATTCGCCTTGATTTTAATGATTTCGCAATTTATGTAATGACTGTAATCTGTCTTTTTATTATACTATATATATGCGAACTTAAACTTCCTGGATTTGTAATACAAGAGTTGTCTGTTGAATTAAAGTAGGTATAAACTGAATGTTGCATATTATTTATTATATAGTTAGTAGTCGTGTGCATCCTAAAAACTGTTAAGCAGTTCACAGCGCAGTTGTTCATGTTCATATAATGAACCTCCTTAACATTATATTCAACAACCATGTCAAAGCCTCACATAACAAAACTGCAACTCAATAATATTAAATATTCAGTCATTTAAATATTATACACAAAATCAAAATGTTGCGAAATAGTTTGATACATGAAGTCCCGAGTTTTTCATGGCCAATGTCACGTCAAGTTTAGTCAAGAAGAGTTCATAGTGAGTGGCTACGAATGATAATACACGTAGATTAATTTGATTTAAAGGCATTGAATAAATTCACAGGTTTATACTACATTTACCCTCTTTAAACACTTTCAAGTAAGACGCTGATTTGAATAATGGTTTTAAATTTTATTCCTAGTTCCCAATAAACCACGTAACATTTTATTTGATAAATTGAAATCAAGAATATACTCGCACTACATAAAAAGGAAAGGTAACGAGTAAATACTTGAAATTGGCATATCCGTATTCTGATCGCCTTTCCAATCGTTCATGAACCTTCTCCTCCGTATGTCTGCTGTAGAAAGCGAAATTCTAATGAATCGTCTCCAACTTAATGTATTATTGTTAGCACAAAGTACAACAAATATTCGTTAGGTTCACGATGATGATCAAATGATCATGAAGTATCATGTGAACCACCGAAAGTTTGTGTGAAGGTTGTTCGTTAGATCTGTCTCAGGTCATTCCACCTCCTCCGTCATATTATATAGATTCATTTGAACTATTTACCGTGTGCCTTAAGTATACTTACACAACACGCAGTCAAAGCTAGACCAAAAAAGAACAAGAAATCTCTCCTAAAGTATCGCAGTATATAATACGTATAAGAGTTTCGCTGAGCATTGCACTTTGCTTCATTATTTGTTTGCTTTATCTTTCATGGAACGAAATCACTCTTTCTCTCTCTCTCTGATGTTTCACTCCAAAAACATAGCTGATAAATAAATGCACAATCCACACAAATTATATCACATCTTTTGACACATGAGAGAGCACCACAATGTTGCCAAATACACTTTAATAATACAACAATAAGACTCGATGACATTGGCAATACATTTTTCCTCCAATTTGTAAATATCTATCTGGTGAACTCCCATCAAATCTTTACACGTGATATAATATGGATGCAAAAAAACTTTGTAGTG
>Ga0194135_10001588_pt1 | contig 13616 bp, 8 predicted proteins | sample LitLau_LLRF_2013_FD_134024 | JGI IMG/M metagenome (GOLD analysis project Ga0194135, IMG submission 134024) | Freshwater sediment microbial communities in response to fracking from North America - Little Laurel Run_MetaG_LLRF_2013 (version 2) | ecosystem: Environmental > Aquatic > Freshwater >...
ATAGTTCTTCACAGTAGTAAGTTACAAAAGAGCTCTTTGTATTCCCTGCGTCCTTCATAAGATGTAGACAGAGCGTGACAATACATCAACTCAGATGTCAATTCAGTTTTATTAAAATTGTCGTTGGGTAGCGCTTTTTTAATCGGATAGTTTCCATTTCATGACTCGTAATTGAATAGGAGCTTAGGACATTTTCGGCTCCTCATATTGCCCCGACATCTTGATACGTGACACCTATCACGGAGATCGAGTTCTTATTTGAGTTCATAAATGATGATTGACACAATGATAGTGATGATAAGGAATAAGAATCTGTTTTCTGCCGAAAGAAAGGAGTGTACACTAGTGTACAGAGTATGCCCCATTTGGCTTCTTTAATATGCGCACAAGACTTCTGTAAACATTTATGAAAAGCATTTAGTAAGTATAGTACTATAGCGAAATTCCCGTTGCTTCACAAAATATTCCGTACATGGTTTGTTCCATATGCATCTTGGAAAAAACCAAAGGTATCGAATAATGGAAAGAGTATTATCTGATTCGTCTTTATAGTGACGTGGGCTTAGTGTATAACATGTAGAGCTACGGCAGATTACTTTTTGGATTTAGAAATGGGTTTTTGTCTTTGGGAAATACAAATAAGAGCAACTGTTGTTGGAAGATCGTGAGCGAACTTGCTCTGGCACACATTTTTGTAGGAGTTTTTGATTGTGATTGCTGGCTAATGAAATTTTTATGAGGCAAGTATCTACTTCATGTCCAGTGGTTTCACTTTTAGGATGAGAAACAAAAACACAAACGACCCATTTGGCCTTAGCCTAGAGTACCGTTTAGAGTCGAGCTTGCACAACTTGTGTACTGTACTCCATTAATGAAGGAGGCTGCTGAATTATCGTCTCACTATAAGCACATATATATTACAGAGAAACTTATTCTCTCGTAGCACTGCAAAATATATGAACTTTGAAGGACACGAAATTACACCGGAGAGAGAAAGGACGAAAGCAAACAATTCACGCCATGGTGTCTCATTTGGTTAAGAGATCTCAGTTTCTCCAACTGTCTCTTTTGGATGTTTGTACTAGAACTTTCTGCACTAAAGGAAATCGCCGATTCGAGCGATGTCAAAAATGGTCTTTAAAATTACTGATGCTTTGCAATAGCCATTACTATGATGAGCACACATTTTAGAAAGATTAAATTCCCAGTATACCGTCCCATGTGTTTCTTGGGAAGTGACGGGAAACACAAGACACGTTCATTAATTTTCTTCCATCTCATTTTCATTTCGAGTCAGAGCTTTATTTTATTTTTGTAGTAAGGAATGTTTTTTCAGACTACAATCATTAAAAAGATAGGTATATATATATATGTATAGTCTGTTGGGTTCTTAATTAGAAAATAATCTACGGATGATTATTTTAACAATCACTGTTAAGACGGTTACGTGAGCGAAAGATGTTTAAAGCTCTGTAATTCCGTTTCCTACTGTTTATAGTCTTTATAGGCGTGCTCGTAAAAAGTAACGATTCAATTTGCTTTTTCTCAGAACCCTGAACGCTTTCATTTGGGACAGCTCAAGATTACAATACGAAGCAGCTCAAAACTGCGATTTGATGACTTCTGGCGAATTATTTGGTCGCTCTGGCTATGCAATCGGTTTACAGAAGGGCTCACCATGGGCAAATGACGTCACTTTGGCGATTCTTGAATTCCATGAGAGTAAGTTCCATTTTCTTATATTTTTTCATTGCATTCCCACGTCCAAATGAAGTATAAAAGTTCAGGAGATCGAATACTAGAGAGACTAAATAGTTAGAACTTTTGTAATCCATCCATTACGGAAAATCGATCGAATTGTAAAAAATTAATCAATACATGTAGTCTCGTCATTATTATACTTGTTAAGAGCATCAAAACTATCCATCATATATAGATCTACTCTCGATTTCAACAAATGATACAAGGTATCTTTTCATGATAAGCAGCATTTACTTTTAAAGACCAGGAGAGTCGTATATGTATGGCTGTAGTCAAGTCCAATCTCTCTTTAAAAGTACTTTTGCACATTCTGATGAAAAGATGAAAGTAACTTACAAAGTTAACTGGAGAATAAATTCCAATCACAAAGTCACCGTTTGAAGTTGAATTCCTCTCAAACACTGCAAAATATCTGTGCAAAAGTTCTCTGTGGAAGACCTTTTGATATACTAAAATTCGAAATGTTTCACAAGATGACAAAACCCACTCAAATGTTTCCTCATTCGTTCCACGCCGGTAAAATCCCAATTACTCTGAAAGGATACTCGGACTACGAGTAGAGTCGGATAGAAATTATCGCCTCCTGAAACTGAGAGTGAATCGTCAAGATATAAAACATGTAATTATATGTAGCTGAGAATTCCCATGGGGGAAAACAAAATCAACGTGTAATCTATACAGAATAAACATGGAGATAGCTACAACAATTTAATGTGGCAGGACATTAAGAGGATTTATTATTTTCACTCTGGACATATTTACGGGACATGTTCAATGAAACTGATAAACTACTTGTGTTCTCTCTCCGACTTTCAATTCAAGATCCAATGAGTATACATTCCCATGAGAACTTCCTCCACACAATCACTCTTCTTCTCCACAGACATCTCCGTACTTTGGGTATACACAATATACACCTTTTCATCTGTCAAGAATCCCTTTCACTGTCATTAGCGAAAGAGACTATCACACACCAAAGAGCAAACTGTGCCAAAGGTATTAAAAGTAAAGTACTGAACAAACAAACCTACAAATCTGATACGTGCTGATGAAGACAAGCAGAATGTAGTGGAGCCATAGTTTTTATTCTTCTGACCATTCAATTGTGTTTGTAGCAGTATTGTAGCGATTCTCCTCTCATGATCACAAAAAGCAATGAAAGACACTATATATACAGAAGTCTCAGAGAGGCGGAGAAAGTTTTGCACTAAATCTGAACATTATTGGAATGTTAATGTGTTTGTGTTTGATCTTACACGAATTGAACAGGTGGATTTATGGAAGAACTTGACAAGAAATGGATAATAAATCCTGAGTTGGGACCCAACGAACGGTCTAAAAAGTGTCAGACCGATGAAAAAATCCCTACCACGTTGGGTCTTGAGAATATGCACGATGCGTTTTACCTCATAGCTGCTGGTGAGTCCCTAAAACTAGTTAAATCATTCGCAATTCGTGAACTTTGACACTTCATCAGACGTAAAAGGAAATCCATCACACTGATACTGCACAGAAACTTAAAATCTAATCTGAATTGTAAATTTCGTTTTTTTGCTTCGCTTCTCTTCATTCGATATTCTTGGGGCGTTTCGCACGTCCGTGCAGAAATTAATAGGGAAAATGAGGTTTCGTTTTTTAGCAGGTCTCGGCTGCAATTAGTCATTTTGTTCTCATGTTGCATTTTTCATTTTATGTAACACAAAATATTTGTGTGCAAGAAAGTGTGCATGTGTTTTTAAATTTCGGGTGCTATTCATTGTATCCAACCAATTCCTGACAGTGATCAACCTGTAACTAAAACCCCCTCTAAATTCTTGGTTCAAACTTATGCCGTAGTAGCATTTATAGCATTGATTTCCATGTGTTAAAGGTGCTCTGAGGAGAAATTATTGAAATTGATTGATCGGCGCAGACAATTAGGTGGTTAAAATAGTAATTACCATCAAATTTTACAGGAATCCTTGGTGGCCTCTTTTTAATACTGATTGAAATATTCTACAAAAAGCATCAATTAAAACGCCAAAGACAACTCGAGATCGCTCGTCATGCTGCTGATAAATGGCGACAAACAGTTCAAGTAAGTTTTGTCTGGTTTTTTCATGTTTGAGCACAATTTGCGTAATATATTTGTCACTTTGATTTCTTTTTCGGCTGATTTAACCTTGCTGATATCTCTGTCTCCCAGAAAATCTGAAATCGATCTGTCTAGCTCTCTTTTAATTCAATATGTCTCTGTCCCAGATATATGATCAAGCTTTAAACGGGTCTCTTTGTGGATCAAAAAGAGTTACAGTGTCAGTCTACTCTTCCAATATTTGAGACTTCCATGAACTAAATCTAATTTAGTGGAGCTCGTACAATCTACACATTATTAATGTTACATAACATAGTGGCATTGAATAAGTACAGACGAGCTTATAAGGAAAAAATGTTTCAGCTCGATGAGATTGTTATTCGCACCTAACCACGCCAACCGTCCTTTAAGCTAGTTTCACGAGAGAGTTATCCACGCATCAAAGCCTAGCATAACAATAAAGGTTGATTGTTACTTCTCACTTGAGCAAAGTGTGTTGTTGCAGAAATTAACGAGGTTCCTAATCATCACCATATATGTAACATGGAAATGAGTTGGATGAAGGTGCGATGAAACGTGACCCTCTGGTGAAAGAGATCCTCATTTTTAGTCGATTAGCCTGCCGTCAGAAGTACGGAGGGTGATGTAGTGATAGATGACTAGGTCGCTGGAGATGAGGACGGAAAACATGAACAAAAGAACTCTGCTCCGAGTCTCCTTGAGCTCGTGGATTATTATTATGTACTTATTATGATGAAAGGGCCTTTGTGTAATTCCCATGTATTCAAACGCTTCCAGACATTACCGTAATCTATTCCTTCAGTAAAAATGTGTCCTCTCCATCTCCTGTGAGCCTCCCTTCTTTCTCCAAGAATTCTCTTCGCTTCTTCCTGTCGCCAGAAGTCAACGTTGAGTAACCCAATACGCCTTCTTCTATTCTCACCAAGTCCGTACACATACATATATAAAATATATTAGATACCCATTCTTTTGCCTGGTCTACCTGCAGTATACGCTGAAAAGAATTAATGAAAATAGTTGTGTAAAAAATAATGAGGTCGTTATATGCTAAGGCAATTCTCAAAGTGAAAGAATTTCAGCTTGGATTCCAATTTTACCCACATTTTGACTTTCACCACCCGATCCTTCCTTTCACCTTTCCGTATATTATCATTACCGTCATTCACGGGCTCTTTGTACAATATATAAACTCTCGTGTAGAATCGTGGATGAGTTTACTATCCGCAGAATCTTCACCACCACATATGCCCTCACTCGCGTTTGTTTTGAAAGAGCAAGTGTCTTTCAATTGAAGCCTTTGATCACCCGAGTTAATGTTTTCATACAAAAGTGAAAATACTTATGACAGAAACTTCGAAAGATTAAATGAGAAAGAAAGGAAATTATATCAGGGGCTCGTGGCGGTAGGGATATGTATTTCATTATGATATTTTTAATTCATTCTAACTTTTCCAAACCCCCGTCCCTCAGGACGACTGCTGTGTGTCTCAACGGATTACTATCATAGCTGTATTGTATAAGATATACATAAATTACTTTCCGTACAAGAAAGCACATGAAAATTATATAATATGCCATATTATTATACCTCCATTGTATTAATTCAACTTCCGAAACTTTTTTAACAAAGCCTTTGTTTAAAAATGAATGAATACTCCAAGTTTAAATCTCAAGCATGTCCTCGAATTGCTTTTACATTTTTAAAATTTTGAAATGGATTTTCCAATGTGTATTTAATCAAATTACCCACCGGATATTACGTAACCGTAGGTTTTAAGCCTTTCATCTCTTTGAAATATCTTTACATGATTAAAATTTAGCTACCTGCATTATGTGTGAGTTACAATGCAATGTAGCTCGGTGCCCCAATGGCGAATTTTATCCAGAAATACCCCGCTTGCATATGGCATTCCAGTATATTAAGTAAATTATCATAACTTGCAATTTTTCAAAATTTCGAAACTGATAAGTAAAAGTAGCTTCCATAATGCATTTAAAGAAACGTTGGAATGTAAAACGCATCAGAGCTTGGTACATATATTGCATTAGGATAACCCACGCTTTCACGATAACGGTGCCTACTAATGCATGGCACAACACACTTTTCTGCATTATGAATACTCTTTGCTTTTACTTTATTGGACGCCTACATTTTCTATTCAAGAAAGTCATGTTTACACAGCTTGTGAGAAAGCTTATCTGTGATCCCAATTTCCAAATTAAGGTTGAAGGTTGGCGATAGGTTCTGTTTGGTCTTACAACTTAAACACACTTGAATAAAACATCAACATAAGTATGTTTCACTTGCTTGGTGTGTTGGTAGCAGTGGTGGCACTGTATGTTTTTTCAGAATTCCCTAGGACTCGCTAGACTCTCAGGCTAGATTAGCTAAACACCAACTCAAATCTAAAACAGGAAAACACTGCCTGCTACAAAAGTTCATTTCACACAGCTTTTTAATAATTTCTCATTATTAAGTACATGTAGTTCTCCGTCCATTTACAAAATATATACATGTGTATATGAATGTATCTCATTCCGGGCTTTCAAGATCCTTTGAGACCTTCGGGCCCTCTTCTCCTTTTAATGACTGCTGTAGTAAGTAAATGATTATTTCCTCCTGGATGAGGTTGGAAGTATTCCTTGACCTTTTACTCCTTCCTTTCAAACTTTCAGCACAAAACGTACGGCTCATTATTATGTATAATGCTTCTTCGTACTTCATATAATTTCCACGCATGCCGTTCGTGAATTTAATAAATAATTTCTCACAGCTTGATCCTTGTAAGCATTCATCCAAATACTTTACTTCTGCGTCATCTTTGCCATTAAATGAATCTATAACGAGTTGGAGATAAACCTTTTCATAAATTAGTGTGGACAATCTCACCAAAGAGAAAGCATGATAATAATTTCATGTCTCCATAGGGGAACTGTTCGATTTTGTACAACACACGCTTTGTGGTAAAGTTGCACTCTCTGCATCCAGGGTCTGGGTAATACACGGTGTATGTATTACAAAATAAGAACATGCAAAATTGTGTTTTAAATAGTCATTCCTGGTCCTTCTTCACTGACAATGAACTACAGGGTGGCTGTGGAATTGGCAATTCCTGTTACTTTGTAATAATGCTTTGTATGATTGTGTGGTCCTGTAGAGATTCTTTCTAATTAAACGTTAAATTAAATCTGCTTGGCTTTGATCGATAATTTTGTTTCAACGGAGCGCCAAGACTGAACTACGATTCACATAAAACTAAATTATGGTTATTGTCTTACAGCAACGAAAATTAGACAGGAGTTTGGAACGACGGTTTAAAGAGAACGGACCACCACCTTTTTGGACACCTGGATTGGATATCAGGCAACGATCTCCAATTGCATCAAAAGCCAACACGATATTCGTCTAGATTTCAAATGATATAAAAAGCTTATTACGTATGAGTTGATTCTACTACTACGTGATGTATTTTCAACTTGTTAAAAACACCCAAAAACACGGGAGAAAGTCGAAAAACTAGTAAGTAGAGTTCTTAATTTTAATTCCAGAAGATGGATACGTATTAATGAGGCTTCACTTCTCCTAATCTTTTAGACACACATCCATACTGAGAGAGTGTGTTATAAAGTTTACAAAGCATCTTTGCCTCAGATGAATAGTTTACAATGCAAGCAAATACGAAAATACGAATTATGTAGAAACCGATCGAAAGTAAAGCTGAGAAGTTTACAAAGAACAAAAAATATGTGATGTATGAAGAGCAACGATGTATAAGTACATTTCTTCCATTGTTATTTCACCCTTACAGTTCTGTAGTATTGTTAAGTAATTGTTGAAAGTAAAGTCGTACGCGTGTTACACCGCCATTTTATAATAGACAACCATCAAACTCGCTTTATTAAACGCAGCAAATGAAAAGCTGTGCTGGAACAACTCTTTAGAGACTAATACTTTAAATGGGCTGAGAAAATAATAAAAGATTTAAACAAAAAAAACTCAACCGTGTATCGTGTATATTAAGTTCTTACATGAATGTAACTGCATAAATGCTTCACAACATTTTTTATTTACTTCTAGTTGGCTCATCATATGCATATGAATAAGGGGATGTCTGTTTGAAATGATCATCTCAAGAACAATGGGATCAGAAATGCACACATTAATCGTCGCATTCATTTACTTTCTTACACTCGGCACTCTTGAAAGTTCTGTAAAACATCACTGCTGCAGTTTACAGAATCAAGCTAGTACTTACCACGCTAGAACTCGTGCTGGAAGAGTCGAGAAAGTGAATATAAAAAGTATCTGCGGCTTCCCAAAGTTCTTTTATTATCGTTCGATAGTAATCAGTGCGGAATCTGCAAGGGCTATAAATCTAAAAAAGAGGAACGACTAACACTTAAACGGAGCAATAAAAAGGGTATTGTTGTTTTAAATTCTCAAGTATCTCTTTATTCACGGGTTTAGATGAGATTTAGACAACAAAAGGTTCCTACAAGTGACAATAAGTATATATAGTATATTTTATTACTTAAAAGTACTACAATATCCAATAGACATTCAACGAGCTTTGCTCTCTTGGTACTATGACAGAACATTTTATAATCAAGAGAAATGTGTTAACTAGAAAGACTTGCATTGACACCTTATTATTTCATCATCTCTTGGTAAATATAGTTAATTAGGCAAGCTATGTACTTATATACACATGATACATATTTTAAAATAGTCATCACTAGCGCACAAGTAAGTTATACAAGTAAAGTTGCTTTGTATAACTAAAACTGGCACAGAAAGCTTCAATCCTTTTCCTACTTATTCAAACTATATATTTTTAATTACAAGTACAATTAATAACCACTTCCGCTTTCTTAAAGTAAACATAATTCATCAATTTCTTCACAAAGATGCTCGAAGATGAAAAGGATGGAAGTACATTAATACATAGGCAACAATACTCATACCCAACACACAACTGTAATAATGTATCAATATATGCAATTCAAAAAGATTCCTTTAAGGAAAATGTGGCCTACTATGTTCCTATTCCATCTTTTGAAGGAAGAAGCTGTGATCCTCAATAATGCATTAATGCACACGTATACGCTAATCTTATATGAGTTCATTTGCTGAGATGAGGGTACAAATACTTACGCTTGCATTGTAATCTCAATAATGATTGATGGAATGTGTACAGACATAGATATAATATAACTTTCACACAACCAGCATAATATTTTTGTTATGAATATGTAAGATTGCAAGAATAACATAAACAGACTCAATTTGTATCTATATTCCATTTTTTTTAGTTTTCTCATTGATATAAAATTGTAGTGTAATTCCACATCTCAAAACTCTCTCTCATTCGCATTATGAAGAGTATGATGATCAAACTCAGCGGGTTTATAATGCCAAACATTTAACTCACACAACATAGCATCTAGTATCTATATATATGTATACATATAGAGTAGATGAATTGTAGGCTCACTATACATTGGGGTCGTATTATATACCACATACACGTAAGAGAAAGTACCATGTTACTATCACGATAAGAGTCCTCATTTTATATCTTAAAAGTCTAAAGACATGTCGTCGTCTTGAACCGTTCAATTACAGGTGCTTATCAGACTTGGACGTGAGAAGATGGAAAACACACCATCGATGGTCCTTTCGGTCTCAAGTGGAACATGACAACTGTGTACCTGGTTTTGGTATTATAATGCAAGGGCTCAGGTCTCTCGTCCAAGTCGGATATGTGCACTCCACCCACCACCTCCCCCTCCCTCCTTTCTCCTCACATCATTGCTCCCTTATGCCATATTAAGTATATCACTCATCATATAAGTAACAATTACACTCTCATCAAAAGATTCAGCTACATAAGTTTAACCTCAAATTACGCTCCCACTGTTAATCCATGATTGCTTCATATTCAGCAGGAAATTCTTACCACAGGTTTCCGCGTCATCACTTAATTAGAAAATTCCAAGGTAAGGTGTAACTCCAATGGTGTTGATCGAGAGTCAACTTTCTCCTCTCTTGATCCTTCCTTCATTGGTTATATGGCGTATTGTAAGCAACACTAAACAATCATGAGTGTCTCTAAGCACGCGACCTCCTACTCACTGAATTACTCAACGGCAGCCTTGGGATCCGATTTATTACAATCCTTTTTATTTTAGTAGAAGCAAAATTGAAGGAGGCATCTTAATTTACATTGTGTGTGTACATAGTACATATGGAGATTTCCTTGATTTAGTCATATGCATCATGCTTATAATTACTGACACTGTTAATAAATACACTGTCTAAAGATATAATATATTATACCGTACATGTGTACATATGTAGATGTCATGTTGTGGTGCAACTACTCCTAATGTATACCCGTGTATACGTTGTTATACCATGAAAGGTGTACATGTATGTAATAAATGTACAGAATCACTGGAAATGTATATATAGTAACCGTACTCTGGCGGCGATTATGATGCAATCTAAAAAAGTGAATTAATCGGAGATCTATGTATGGAACGCTGTATGAGCACCTCAATAATTAATAACTCTTCTGGTAAATGTTTGGTTCGTCAACTAGGAGTAAATATTTTGGTGAGATCAAGAAAGATTGAAGGCTCTTCATCCTATTTGGAGGGCTGTAATACTAAATTTCCGAATGTCTAACTATTCTCTCATGAAGACGAATTCGTTGTAATGATTCCACCGGCTTTCTTCTGGATCCATGCCTGGCTTAAGTTCCGCTGAACCTCCGCTAGTTCCAGAACCACATGACGCAACACATCTGCAATAAAAGATATATGTTCGTTTTAGAAGCCATTTGTGTACAGTTTAACCACTTTGTTTCCTCTGTGCGTAGAAACCTATAGGGTCGTTTTGGTTAATAAAGACAATGCCTAGGATATTTTGGTAGACACCAACCGCGGTTAGATCAAGATGGATTATGCCACTCACTTAAATCCTGCTTCCTGAAGGTTGTCAAACGCTTGTTCGAGGAACAAATGTTTCAGGAAGAACCGGCCTGTGTACCGATCCATGGGACCTCGATCGGGATCTCTGCTTTCGTTCAAAGAATCTCCAAAAACCTTCAAACACAGATAATTTATTACTCGACTTTGCAAATAGATTACTTTTCCAATTCAATACCATAATAGTTGCAAATGATCTGCTCAACCCCCGCAGAGTTTTTATGTCATTGGTCAAAATCATTTGCTGCTCAATACAGACAGTCAGATTGAACTACAAGTGTTTTTTACTTAGATATTCGCATTTAACATTCTTGAACTCTGAGCTGCGCAATGTGTAAATCTATCGAAGGTCATCTGTGTTGTAAATAAACAGCAACAATAAAGCTCTTAAATTTGTACACTACTTGAAACACATTAATACATTTTCAGAAGCATCACTACGATAGCAGAGACAGTTAAAGAGGCCATAAAATGAAAGTAAGAAGAGAAATCTGAAGACTCTTGCAAGCTCCTACGTAAAAAGTGAAAGCTTTGGCTTTACTGCAATACCACTTCATAGATTGTAGAAAGCAGATGATCATACACTATACACTATAGACTACACATACAGTAATTCTGAATGGCTATACAAAATCACTTAAGATGCTATCAAATATTCTGTTCATTTCTTGGAATAACTGCAGTTGCAACTTGCAACATTGTACAAGGTATTAGTGAAGAAAGTGTCTAAAACCATAACCGTTCTAATATTTCTTTATTTTCACCTGACTATACATTTCAGCAGAGTGAAAAGAAGTGCACACACGAGTATAAAAGAGTAACATGAATCCCCAGACTAAAATGTACTTTACTTCGCCCACGTCGTTCCAAGCAGATTGTTTGTTCTCCTATTTCTACTTGTGCTCGTATTTGTTCATATATGTGTGAGTCCAATCAAAACTTGTGTAGTTTTATTTTTCACAGATATTCCATCTGCACAATAGCACAGCTTGATTCTTCCTATTACATTCTGTGCTTTGAGTTCTGTTACAAGATAAGCACTCTCAGGTTGCTCCTATATTATGAAGCAAAGTAGTACAGTATCCACACGTTAGTAGATTTTCGGAGTGTGTCCCTAAAAATTTCCGTTATTATGATATAAAATAGTTACTCTGTCCGTTATTGTTGTATGCTTCCAAGAATGCGAATAAAAGTGGTACAAACCACACATATTACGTGTAATCACCTCCCTCTCTCTCAGCTTGCTCTCCCTGGGCAAGTTTTCATTCTCATCAAAGTTTAATATGGTACTTATATTTTACACCACATAAAGCAAGCAATATATTGGTTGTATTCCAAACAAAGCTATCTCTCGTCGATTATACGTATTCTTTCTACACTTTTGTCCGCGAACACATTTATATATATAATCTCCTCCAAAACGGAATTTTTCAATTGTGAATTACACGTTAGTTCTTTTGTAATCGTAATAAATTCGTCCTCCCTCTTTGGTTTGCACTGCTATGTGGCACTTTAAGTGTGGCTTGAAAAATATATTACTTCTGTACGAGTGAAAAAGATGCCACTTATTCACCATCCTAATCCCAAATGTTTTTCTTGATTTAAAAGCTTTGTCACACGACTCTCATGTGAAGACACTGAGTTATACTCTCATTACATCTTCATATACGGACTAAGCATCTCTGACCATTTAAGCTCTTCGTACACTTCTCTTCCAAATGAAACACACTTTTTGTAAGTCTTTTAAGTCGTTTTTGTTCCGAGAAAAACCCTCAGTTGTACGGGAATTCTAGCCATGTTAGCTGCTGGTTAGTACTACTTTGCAATAAGTCTGGTCAAGAAAAGTCACAGATGCTGTTCATCATGAAGGTTTTCTTAGGATTCTCTCCGGCTTTTGCTTTATTCTCATGATGACTGGAAATAAAAACATCATCCTCCATGTATTCTTCCTTTTGATCAGCGCAATGATTATATGTAGTTTAGTAAATTGAAATCTCTTGGAACTTCACTCACTCTCTCTCTCTCTCTCTTTCATCCTTTTTAAAGAACACCACTTCTCACTTCCGAAGCTGCTGTTAGTGTTATGCTCAAATAAAACTGCATTCAACGAGAGAATCTTTCAAGAATATTTGCACAAATCGATTCATCCTGACTGGTATTACCATATTCATGCTCGCACTCTCTGAAACTGAGTGAGTTACATTTTGAAAGAAGTCAAAGCTTTATCAAAAACATCAAATGAAAAGTCTCCAGATGTGTTATTAAACGTCAACTGGCAAGACAACTCTGAGCATCAAATGCGACGAATATATACGAATAATGCATGAAATATATTAGTGAGTTTATTCGATCGTCTACGATAGAATTTGCATACACCTTATCTCAGTTTCCCGAGAATTGTTGTTTCTGTATCCTCATTAGAATAAATAAATGTTATGTTTGCCATTAAAGACTTCCAGGACGGATGTACAAAGGGAGGATTTGAAAGAGAATAAATTAATGATTGATAGAGCAAGTCTTCAGGAAATGGAAAACCTATTTCGTCCTTAATAATAACATGCCTACCAGTTTGTAGACACTGTAAATAAGATATACATTGTGAGTATTTCCACATAATAATATCATTATAATGTTATTATAACGCCTCCAGGTCAAGAGGGAGAGGAGGACTGAGAGCCAATGCTGAAACACATTACAGTCATAAATTTATTTCATGAAGATCAATTTCCGGAATGATTGTCTGACTTGCATGCAATTCAAAAGGATG
>Ga0194135_10001589_pt1 | contig 13604 bp, 11 predicted proteins | sample LitLau_LLRF_2013_FD_134024 | JGI IMG/M metagenome (GOLD analysis project Ga0194135, IMG submission 134024) | Freshwater sediment microbial communities in response to fracking from North America - Little Laurel Run_MetaG_LLRF_2013 (version 2) | ecosystem: Environmental > Aquatic > Freshwater >...
CCTTGGGGGGGAGGGGGAGGAGGGACCTGCTGCTGAGGATGTCCCCCATAGATCATAGGATGAGATGGTTGCTGTTGTTGGTGAATACTTCCATTGTTAGCTTGCTGACTAGGTTGCTGTTGATATCCTGGAATTCCTCCAGGAATCCCCCCCACGTGTTGAGCAGACATGATTGGAGGAGGGGGATGTGATGGGTGGGGGTGGCTTAGATGTGGTTGAATTCTCATCCCTTGATTTGATACATAATGTGGAGGATTTGATTGAGGATTAGGATGGGGATGATAGCAATGATTGGGAGGAGGTGGTTGTTGGTGATGATGATGCTGCTGCTGCACTTGGTTATTATGATGTGGACTATTACTACAGATGACAGAGTGAGTCAAAAGAGGAAGTGGAATTGGAGGTGGCCCACCACCACCTTGAGTAGTATGAATTGCAATTGCCGGTGGACCAGAGACAACTATGCCAGGAGGACATGGAGCAATTAAAGTATTAGCAGCGACAGGAGGAGGAGCAGATGAAGAAGAAGCGATTATTGCACATGGAGCAATGCTTGTGGTGACGTTGTTATTATTAGATTGATTAAGTGAAGTGGCTTTAGTGTTAGAGAAAGGAGGAATACTTGATGAGCCCGTACCTCCAGGAGGGGACACTGGAGCTGATGACGATGGGGACGATGACATGGACGAGAGGGATGAAGGTGGAGAGTCCAGCACTTTCGCTGGAGATTTAGATGAGACTGGAGAAAGTTTCTTTTTCTCACTCTTTGTCCCATTGGATGGAGATGGGCCGGTGGTGCTTTCTCCAGGAGAGAGTTTATTGGGTTTGCCTTTTTCTTTAGGCGACTCTTTAGTTTTGGTTGGTGGGGATGATTCTTGTTTGGATTCATCTGAAGATGAAGTTGATGATGACGATGAAGAGAGAGATGGAGACGAGGAATCTTCTGGAGGTGAATTTGCAATCACAACAGCCACGACTGGAGAGGTAGCTTCACTTGAGTCACCTCCTCCTGGAGTTGTTGTTGTTGTTGTTGTATCACTTTTACTTGATAGTTGTGGGGGGTTTTGGTGTGTGGGGGTTGTGGATGATGATGATTGTTCAGGGTGATGCAAAGGTGTTGGATCTAATACACCCTGGAGAGAAAGAATAATGCATAAGGTACTGTCAGTACTGCGTGATGATTTACATAGGGAAAGCGTATTGGGATGACAGGTTATGATGATACAGAATTTATGTAGGGTATTGATTGGATAATTTAATGGAGAAAAATGGGATATTTTGGGGAGTGAAGGGTGAGATAGATTTACCTGTATTGAACACGAGGAAGGATCCTCGAGAAGGGCCGGAGGTGGTGGTTGTGGGTGGGGTGGAACGGCAACCACAGCTGGATAAATTGGTGCAGGAACTCCATTCCAGTCGATGGGATAAGGAACGGGATAATAAACTGCAGCCGGGTAGCCTGCTACCATCATTGGACTCACCGGGTATGCGTCGTAGTACTCCCCGTTGCTTGAACAATGGCCTGTTGTATGGAGAAAAATATATTATGAGTTATGTAGGAACAATCTCATTATTGATAACAATGAGTAATTGGGGAAAGCATAGGAATGCATTATTAAGGTACGGTAATTGGTAATTGTTCAGGAGAAAGTGGAAATTAGCTTGCTGTCTGACTATACGTCAATGCACTTGACAAACAATAGACGAAGAAGGAGGTTTGGTTTATGATAATAGCATGTCGTATGTCAATTGCCACGTTGAAGTGTGGATGAGTTTGTGAAGGAAAGCATTTTTAAAGAGGTTTCTCACACAAAGTGTGGAATTGTTATGATATCTTTCGGTTAATAACGTGACCTCAATCATATCCTCAGTTCCTTTCTACGTATTCTTCACCACACCCAGCTTTATAATATCAAACTCATCGACATTTAATTAAATGTCAAAGCTGTCACCAAGTCACACGGAGAGAGAGAGAGAGAGGGAAAGCACAGGGAGGATAATCAAATACGCATAAGTTATGAGAGAAAGGAGAAATACTTTAGACTTTGTGTGGCTCTTTATTGAAGTCTTTTTGGCAACTTTCATTGCTTTCTTAGGCAGAATATTTGGTAAGAAAGTGTTAAGGCTAGATAGACATCTCTCTCTGTGCTTGCTTGCATGTTTGGTAAAGAGAGTGTAGGAGGAGAAGGATTGGAATCGAATCAAGATTGGCCATTCAATAAAAAGCTGAATCAATATTTCTTCCTTGGTCTATTCTTTCATATCAATATTGATTTATTATTCAAGTTTCTACTGTGGGCTAGGGTTAGTTTGTTGTAGAATGGAGAAAAGGAAGAATAGGAACTTTCTCCAGAGTATTTGCCATGTGTCTACTAGATTTGTTGAGGTGTGTGTGTGGGGAAGAAAGCAATTTTAATATTTGTGGGGGTAATGCCAAGACTATTTAGGTAGTGGAGAAAGGGATTTATTTTTAGGATATTTTGTAGGTACGTTTTTTGTGAAGGAGAAAGTCTGGATGGTTTATAGGGATATCGACTAGACTCTAGCATACATTTCTAGACTCTAGTGACTCTAGTCAATATCCCCATAAACCGCATAGTATCGCTTAGCTGATATATTTATTAAATGAACACATCAAGTAATAATAAAAATCATGTCAGTCATCATTATACGTGTTCATTGTGTAACGATTGAAAGTATCTTTTATCTTTTGGACTGCATGTATAGTGTGTGTAGCGTGGGACTTGCTACCTGGACTTGCATTCAATTTACTAATAGAAGAATTATGAAATCAAATACGTGTAACAGTTATTACAATGGACCTTTTAGGAAAAAATGTATTGAGGGTTTTTTATTATATATCATGTCTCTTTGTTAGTGGGCACAATGACTGTCAAGTTGTGTAAGCACAGACTCGGTAGAGGTGCACGTGAAAGGTAAAAGGAGAAAGCGCAAAAGAGTACGGGAAAAAGTGACCAAAGTTCCTCTCTTGTGGAGAATTGACTGACAAAGTAATTACTCTCTCGGGGCGAATAATATAATACTTTGTGTGAGAGTCATTTGAAGAGAGTTTGATACTAAAAGAGAGTTAATTGGATTAAAGAGGTGTGAATAATTTAATTCCTCAAGGGGACTCCTCTTTATATGTGTATATTTCGTGTATTATTATATTACAATTAACCTGGACTGGAGTTTCACCAAAGAATATATTGATTGTGTGCTGTGATGCGTCACGTGTATGGTTTACTTTTATACAACGTAGATTTCTTAAAACTTTCACTCAATGATAATTAGGTTCAGACCTGAGAGGTGTTTTCACCGGAGTGTACTTACAGACTACAAGAAATCCTTTCACACGAGCGAAGGAGTGGGAGAAGTAGAATGTTATTTTAATCACAACTCAAAGTGACAAATTACTAACGAAGGGTTGCAATTGTGTAAGTTGTCAGTCATTTATAACTGGAGAAAAGGTTGACAGGTTGGGTAGGAAGTGAAAGAAAGAACTAGCGCGATAGAAATTACGTTGCATAAAACAATAGGTCTCTCATAATTTCGTATTGGAAGGGATTTTTGCGTCTATACTTATAAGCACGGAAACGCAAAGAGCCCGTGTGACTAAATAATTCTTGTTCCCAAAGCATGGAGAGGTACACACAAAGTAATTAAAAATAATTATACGTTTTTAAGTACAGGTTTGGTGGGACATTTCACGGGCCATTAAGATTGAAGATGGTCGTTTATTTTAGTAGACTCGTGTGCATGGCTTGTATATTTCTATTGGGACTGAGAGAGAGATTGAGACTTTGTTTTATGGAGAAGAATACAAGAGACAAAAGAAGAAGATTCATTTAGTGAAGTAATAATAATGACACTTTTGAATGTAAATTGCATCTGGTTAGAAGAATTTGAAGAGAGACATTGTGTGAGACAGCTGCATGAGTAGAGATATATTTGTTAGTAGCTTACAAAGTGATTAAGATAACAATAACTATTAGTCTTTCTAATTAATTCCTTATGATAATGGTTGTGGTGGTGGTGGTGGTGGGAGAAAGGCAAGGAAGTTTAAAGGAAAGATAATTAAAAGTTATACGTACCGTAGTAGACTTGGCCTGTGGTGGGGTCAGTAAAAACAGCTTCGGGAGGTGGACCGTAGTAGTATGCATCGTCGTATGGTATCACGCAATCAGTCTCGCCATTCTCGTACCCTTCAGAGTAATCTGCAATTCAAATCAGTGAGAGATAAAGAATAATGTTTGATTGGAGTAGATCGGAAGATGATGCGAAGAATCGGGGTTTATTGTAGTTCGTTAAATTGTGGGGTTTTGAGGGCAACCTTATTCGATCGGTGTTAACATTTAAAACATGAGCAATTACGGGAAACTAGTTTAAAGTAGATCTTTGGTTTAATAGCTGTATAAAAAATGTTTAGTGTCATTTAAAAGCTCGGAATCTCTCTGCCAATTTAACAATCTTTTATAAAATACATTAGCAATTATTTTTTGTATGATTTCGACTCTGTCAATTGATCTTCAATGCTCCTCATGTACAATTATTATATAGATAGCAACGTTTCGTCGCAAATAAGAAGAGCATTACCAGCAATGTTGATCCATTACTAAATGCAACGCGTCTAAAACGAACACATTCGACTGTTGTAAAGAAGATAAGAATAATCTTTTTGTCTGGGAATATATCATACTTTTCTTAAACGAAATCCTCCTCCCCGTATCCGATCCTTTTTTAAAACCTCGTGTATGCGTTGAAACTTAATCTTGAAATCTTGAAGTGTTGAAATTCGTGCAAATATCGATAAAGGAATAAATTGAAATCCCTGGAGGAATCAAAAGATGCTGTTTTTCCTTCTTACGCCGCGGCCGGAAATATATCCAAAGACATTCTTCACATGGAGAAATACGAATAATCCTCCAGAGAGAGAAAGACTGAAAGCCAAATCGATCTTGTCAACTCCAGCTTGACATACATTCCTTCACATTTGTATTAAAGAAACGACGGAGGGAGAAAGATCCGGAGTAAAAAGAGACAAAAGAACCCTTCTCGCTCGTCTTCGTTCACACATATAAAACTTTTCTTTTTGCATCATTTCCCCATAACCTCTTCGTAACGACGACGAAGAAGAATGTGCAGAAGGATATGTATAATTTGCAGCTGGTATACTCTGGAAAGAACCTACCACAAATCTCTTCAGAACCTTTGGTGTGTCGTGAAAGACGGATGATGGGTGAATCTGGTTCCAAGTTATATATAGGGAACCAAATGGAAGAATATTATAAGGTATGAAAGCATTGGAAATGCAGAAACGATGAAATTGAAAGTTTCTTCACAGACATCGTCTTGTCTGATGGTGCTCGGAGAGAGAGATCGAGTTAGACATTATTCATGAATAGGACTTTTTCCATACATCATATTACACTTTGAGGCAATCTCGGAATATTTGAGAATAGTCTGCTGGAGAGAAGGTGATGACGATGATTCTTCTATGCATCTATATATTATTACGTAACCTCTAAACTATCCAAAGTACCCAAAGACACATCTTGTGATTCCGGGCTTCGTCTAAAGCGCAAGTATATAATCTCACTGGCGTGGTGTACGACAAAGTTGTAGGACAAAGTTAAAGTTAGAAGCGAAGAGCGAATAACATGATTCGAGTTTTTACAGCGGCGGATGAGACTTGAGAGATATGAAAAATTTGCACAGCCTGGTTCTGTATATGTATGGAATGGATAGACAAGATAAAAGTATCATCACGAGACAGTTGAAGGGATTTTTGTCATCATTAAACCGAAGAAAAGAATCTCTTCTTTGCTAGAAGAGCTAGAGCTCTCTTTCCAAGTGAACGAAAACTTAAAACTTCTTTTTTGAAACACTCCATTAGACTCAACTTATCAGTATCACTGAAGGATCTTCAAGCAGAAAAATATGCAGGGGATTTTTTATCTGTATTTCTCATGTGTCTTATGTGTAGGCTTTAGTATGAACAGTGTAGTAGTTAGTTAGCTGCAGAGATTTGTACTACAGAATCTCTTCTGTGTGTTTTGTTTTTATTTGAGGACTATGAGTTAACGTGTAGAAGATGAAATGAGTCTTTGTAAAGTTGTTTTTTTGACAGAAGAATTTAAAGCGGAGGACCACAGAGTTTTCACATTAATTTTGTCTCTCGTCATCATCATCATCGTCATCATGAAGAAGGAGTAATTTAATATGTTCAGTAGGAAAAGCAGATGACTCTGTGACAATTGAGTTCTGTCTGTGAGTCACAAGAAGAATAGAGAATTCAAAAGTGGAGTGTGTGTGTGTATAACGGGAGTCTTAAAATTCCTAAATGTTAGCCAAGAATTTGCATTGCTTGGAGGAATTTCTTATTAAACTTGGAGTAAACTAAGTGTATCAAAAATGTATTGTATGTAGTACTACGTACATCCGGATTTATATATAAATGTTCGTAAGAGAAGGATTTTGAATGGTCATGTCCATGCGGGTAAAGATAGAGCTATGGTATTAATTTGTCAAATGGACGTGACGACATGGCTTCATATTTTAAGCTGAGAGAAGATGAAGAGGAGATGCGTTTTTCTCGTATTGCAGATGACAAGAGTTTTTTTATGTGGAAATCTTGGATTGCGTAAATGAAGGACTTACGTAATCGCAAGGATTTTAGCAAATGAATATTTCTTGTAGGAAGGTCTCTTGATATTTTGGGCATGGAAAGGCGAGTAATTAGTGTAATGGTGATATTAGGACCATTTACTAATTGGGAATTCTTTGAGAATGAAGACTAAGACAACTAATAGTGTTTGTTCGTAAAACTTGCTTCGAACCTACGAAGGGAATTATGTTACCGTTCGAAAATATGAAATTGAAAATGCTTTAGAGAGGGAATTGTTATGTTTCTGTTGTTTTGTCTTCAAACTCTCTTTGTTGTTTTTTGCAATTAGAAATCGCACTGTACATTTGTGCAGTCGTATCAAAACATACGGAGTGATAATGTTCCAGAACATTTGCGTCATCAACTTTCTATCCATCCATATAGATTGCGAGTGCGTTTCTATAAATCCTGGTAAAAAAGAGTGCAATTTTAAACGAATTTGATTGCACACACGCCAGGAGGAAAAGAAGGTTTAGAAGGAAAAAATCTAATTTACTTTTTCATGAAATATTCTAGACTAGTCACTAGTTCTAACGAGTAAGTTCTGTGGAATTTTCACCACACATTCTGCATTGCAATATTGCGAAAATGAGGTTTATGTTTAGTGCTGAGTGCAAGAGACCCAGACTGTAAAAAGATCGTAAAAGATTTGGAAATGTATGCACATTAAGTTTGAGAGAAACGCGCAGGAGAGACAATGAATATAGTTGAGTATATAGAACGGTGTGGAGAGTAGTAACAAGACGGATTTTGAGGGTATATATTTTAAAAACGCATTAGGAGCCGTCAAGGAACCATTAGAAAGGAAATAGCAGGGAGTCCTAGGTAGGCAGAAAGTCTTGGAGTGAGTAGTGTCGAGTTGAAATAGGAAGCCAACTAATAAGACAGCTGGATGATGAATGATTTCTTGGCCATGGAGTGTGTGCCAAAAAGCAGTCAATGCCGAGTCTAATAAGGGTTAAAATATGTATTGGTTCTGTACAATACACACTGAGCTTTGAATTGTAAGACATCAATCTTTCCGAACTGACTGTTAAGACTATTAACTTCGGCCTAATAGGAAAATAAGATCTGGTTCACTCCTTAAACTGCTCTACAGAGAGAACTCTATACACTTAACTCTCTTTCTTGTTCTTCTTGATGACAATAAACTTGTGCAGAACAGAATAGGAAGAACCAGAAGAAAGCGATATACAACGAAGTCTGAAAGTGACATTTTTTGCTTTTGTTTCAAACTTCAGAGAGAGAGAGTGTGTAGGGTTTCTTTTTATAGATCTGAGCTGCTTTTTTCATGTTGTGACTTATTGAACAAAATATAATTCAAAAGTTCCCCTCGAAGTTCCTTTGAAACTGTTCAGTTTTTAAAATTGAAATGATCCTTCAATTATTAAAAGATTTAGACTCGAATAATAAGTTCAATAAGTCATAAGCACGTGTAGGACAATATTTAAAATGTATCACGCGAGTACAGTGACAAGTATACGTACACGAGTGTGTTTAAATTCGCATTCGCTCGCCGTGACACTTGACATTTAGAGATAAGACACCCTTGCCAGAAGAAGTTTCAGAACTTCACTGAAGTGAGGAATAGATACTTTGTTCTACATTTCAGGAAGCTAATAATAAAAACTCTTTTCTACCACCAGGAGTGTCACACAGTACGATGAATTAGTATGAAACTATTTGGATTTTTGACGTCAGTCTACTCTCCTGTCTACCACAAGATAGACACACACAAGACATGAAGCTTAATGACAGAACAGAAGAACATTGAGAGTTTGTTCAAGACTTAATTTTAGAAAGATATGAGAGAGAGATATGGATTCATGTCTGTCGAAATTTCCAGACAAGCACAAGACACACATGATGACGAAGTTCTTTGATTCAAAGACAAGAGAGAGAGAGAGAATGTGAAGCAGTTAAAATAATATTCCTAGGGAAGATTGTACGAGCTGATACATATTCCTTGTTTAATGTACAATTTATATTGGGGGTCATTTAAGATTCACCTTCGACTCTTCTAGAGGAAACTCTGGTTCAATTTGTCTAGAAATGTCAACTGCAAGTTTTAATATTCATAAAGCTTGACCTTAATGAGAAACACTGTATGGATGTAATTTATATGGTCAACGATGCAAGGCGCAGACTATTAATCGCATTTAACTTAGCAGAGAGAGAAGAGATTAATCCGGGATTGGGGATTAAATGATTGGACCAAAAGTTTGCCATATACTTTGATTAACCTTCATCATTCTGGTTGTGATGTGATGTAATAATTCTTCCAGATGATCTTTCAACTGAAATCATGTTACTTTGAGAATCTGCTGAGACATTCTCGACTAATAAGTCTTCTCCAAAAGATTAAGACTGAGATGAGAAATATCATACGACATGGTAGAAACCAGCCGGAACCCACACACTCAGTCAGAGACGCTGAATGAAATTTTGAAGTCACTTCTGATGATGATAAGATTTAGGTCAATCTTTCACAGAACAACTGTTACTTTCGTTCATTCATATATTTAATCCAAGTCATTATGCGTGTCGTGTACTTGAAGGAAATATATTTCAACTCACAGTGAACTTTTCAAAAAATGAAAGCGAAAACTCCAAGGAAAAAAGTCAGAAATGAAACTTGGAACCTGTCAAACTCGTATGACAGATTGAGTAGAGAAAAAAGAAAAATAAGATTCATTTTTCAATTTTTCTTTCCCATGAAATCCGACTCGTCGTTTCAAATTTTTAAATAATACATTTGTCATTTACTTTTAAGATTATGCGTGTTTTTAAATGAGGTCTGGAGAAATTGAATACATTTTTCTCTTTAGCAAAAGCCGCTAATGATCTTTCAAAACGATAATGTGCAATTGAAGTTGAATAATAATTAGTAATAGTCTTAATGCTGTTTTTGTTTTCATGATGGCTTACCAGAATTGATCCCGTTAGTGGACTGGGTGTCAGGAGTGCCGTTATTTGAGGCCGAGGGTGTGGTCGTAGTAGAAGCGGAGTCTACGGAAGAAGATTGGGATTTCTTTTGTGACAAGTAGCCTTTCTTGAACAACACGTCTTGTCTCGGTGTTGTTATCTTCGTATACTCATCTGAAACACAAAGCATATATATAAATATATATAAAGATGAGTATCATATGATATCATTGGGTAAAGGAAAGAGATTCGCTCATGACACAATAAGACACTCCACAACATTTATTATCACTTATATTGTATTGACAAGATAAATTGGGATTCATTTTTCAGTGACATTTCCCATCAAAATTTGCCCATATGGAGTGCACACTTCGTTTTGGGTTCATAACATGAAGACGAGTAATACGTACGTACGTGTCTATATATGGAGTGTCTATTTTTATTGGAGAAAGTGATGTGTGATAAGCTTTTTCGCTGCTATCACTGTCCTCCGTCATTTTTGATGGAATTGATATTGAAGTACGTAAAAGAAGAAGGAGAAGTGGTAGCACTTTCTCTGTCCTTTCGGTTTGTAAAGAATATATCACGAAGAGACGAATTTTTGTGAAATATGTATGACAATTTCTAGTGCTATGCGTTTTGTTGTAGTGAAGACGATGGAGAGAGTACTTAAACCGTCTCCCTATGTCACCACTACTTCTTTATCACACGAATATAATGTCCTGCATGAAGTATAGAACACATGATGATGATGATGACACTACTCTAGAATTCTCTGGTAGATATTAGGAACAGATTTTTAGATAGACATGTCAAGTGTCAACTGACAGTTTGATAGCGTTTGCTTGTCACAAGAAAGAGAGAGAGACTCAGTGGGAAGTTCCGTACACTACTATCTCTCTTTCAAACTAGGATATACGAGATTATTATATTGGGTGAAAGTAAAGAGAGAGTGACAATTGTGACAATATCAAAGGAGGAAATACACAATAATTATTCATAACAGGGTGATAATAACTGTCAAAATGTTTTTTGCCTATGGAAGTAATTTAGATTGAGACAGTTGTTATAAATAGACAATAATAACGGGGGGATTTGAAATAGGAAATCTATATTTGTATTTTAAATAGAGAGTTTTTTACTCGTTCAAATGTTTCATTAAAGAAGGATAGGGACATTGTGTGGGGTTGAGTGTGAAAGAACTGATTTAACCCAGTCGATTAATTTACATGAAGAAGATGATTCAAGTGGATTAGTTTGAAGGTGATTTTTGTGATTTGCATTGTTCAGGAGAGAAAGAAAGGGAGAATGGATTCTTACATCATAATCATAATAATGGGGAGTGAGACACACAACTTTCTCCAAGTTCTGAAGAAGAGGTTTACCTTCTTAATTGCATATGAAAGGTTGGGAAGAATGGGAAATGAGATTGGAGGTAATAGGCATGGCTCTCTCTTGCAGAGAAAGGAAGAATGGGCTTTGGTACTTCTTGTCTGTTTTTTACCTTTTGTGTCTTGGGTTATAATGTAGTGATAGTCAGAGTAATAATGGGAGCCAGATATATGTATACTCATATCTTCGGTATGGACTAATATTAATAACGAAGCATAAAGGTGTGTGCTAGGTAAGTATATGCAAAAGTGAAAGTATGTGAATAAGCCTTGGAGGTACAGTAGTGAAATGTTGGATGGGAGTTTGTGTAGAAGAAAGTAGTTTGAAGGATATTCCGTGAAAAGTTGTCATTAAAATTCCCGAAGGTATTATTATACTGCGACTTCTGTAGGAGCCTCCGCGTTTCTTTTTTACATGCGTTTTTAAGGGAAACTTTTTCTGGCAACTGGAAACTCTCCTTCTACTGAGGCTGAGGAGGAGACAAAAATCCCATAAGATTTTCTGTTCGAATTATTATACTCAATTTTGCTTTGAAAAAGTTTGTCTAAACTTTCGGGGGTTTTTTCTAGAGCTTATTTACATCATGGGATAGTCAAGTGTGTACTTACATTGTGAGCACTAACTAACTAGCTCTCTGGATGAAAAGTGGGAAGGGGAAGTAGTGCTGGAAAAAGTTGAAGGTATTTTTCAAAAGTGTTTGGAAACGTTGTTGTTCAGAGAAGAGTTTTTGAGGAAGAAGGATAGTTTTAGGATTTTAAGAGGAAATAATTTATCAAGTTTCGCACTTCCGAATATACGGAGAGAGAGAGAAGAGAGAGAGAGAGAGGTGAAATAATTCTTCAAGTTTAGTGCCAGGTTTTTGAAGAAATTAACGACAGTAGGAGTATCTAAGGCTAGGCAATTTACCGGAAGAATATTAGGTTATTTGAGTTCATGACGTTCATGTAGTCATAAATGCAGACGGTTACTTTGTAGGAATATGATGAAAGTAGTGCTCGTGGATTTGAGGAACTGGCGAAAGAGAAACAATTAGTAGAAGTCAGAAGAACAATTTAATATTGCCTTCAAGATTAAAGAGAAAGGTTTCTCCTTATTGTTAGAGACAAAAGATAAAAGATCTAAAAAGATGTAATAAATTATAGAACGGTATCTTAAAATATAGAACTGTACTTATGAGGATTTGGGAGCTAATAATAAACTGTAGTCTTACTTAGTTCTGGAGGTATTGTATTATTATTATTATCGCCTAATTTTGTTTACTCAGAAGCTAATCAATTCCTCTATAAATGACACAAAGACTTTGTTGTTTGTGTACGCAATCGGAAGCTAAGAAGTAAGGTTAGTTCTAAAAGAGCATGTTATTATTGAGAGTTGCTGCCAATCAGTTCACTCACAATGTTAATTCACAGTGTTAATTTAGGTTTGGAAATGTACTAAACACGAGACCTAGTGTGGTGAGAGGGTGACATTATAGAAAGCTTATCTGGATTGAATTCAAGGAGGATTTTTTATCTCACTTTTGGCAACAAGTGTACATTATTATTATTAGTTCGAAACAAAGTCTTGTTCTTGTAACAGTGTTTCGATCCAGCCTTAACTTTTCTTCTTTTTGGTACTTCCAACCTACCACAACTTAAACTTATTTATCTCTATCCTAACTATGAGTGCATTCTTTATGTGAGTTTATTTTAACTCAATTAAATCGCTTAGAAAGTATGTGAGGCTGAAAGCGTAACGAACTTTTATTTAATCTCATCATCAGCTGCTAAGTTAAGTTACATTTTGTGTGTCATATAAATATAAGACACGGTTTTCATCAAAGATGCTTAAGCAGAAGTTGGGAAGGATTAAAAATAAATAGAAACTTCTAGAAGTTCCTTTAGATTAAGGAGAGAGAGGTAAGACAGAGAGTTGGTTGGATCCTGAAATAACTTTTGTTTCGGGTTAACTGGAACCAACTGTCATTTCCCATTTACTCTCGCAGGAAATAAAGAAACACTATTTGGAGGACTTGGAAGAATCCACGTCACGAGATTTGCATATAAACGAAGAACGAATGTTGACATTTGAGAAATAGTTAAGTAGTTAAAGACACTAGCGTGAATAAGTTTTGGGAAGGTTTGCGCACGATTTATCTCTTGAATCAGCAATTTCACATGCATTAAAGTAATTCAGCGTGCTTAATGCAAATACTATGTTGTATCGTTATATGTGCAGGAGGAAGTGTATGGTGGGAAGGTGGATGGGACAATACTTCCTTATAGTGTACAACTGTGTAAGTACAGCTTAAAAAGAATTCTTTCTTGTGTACAAATTATTTTACACTCCTCCTATCAATAGAACTTGTGTTCTTATCTTATAGAATGTTGAATGTACTCAGGTTTGAATTTATTTGATGGAATTTATCCAATTTCTATATACGTTAACTTGTGATCTTTTGACCTTTCCCCTTCTCTCTCTCTCTTGTATGTTAAGCAGGAAGATAAATTAAACTCAACCCTTTCAGATTTGAGTCATTTTGAGTGTATGGATTTGACAGTTGTGTCAGTTGTCCATATACTTTATGAGGCTAAATGGGATTCTTATGTGTCTTTGGGAAATATCTAATAATAATATC
>Ga0194135_10001590_pt1 | contig 13602 bp, 13 predicted proteins | sample LitLau_LLRF_2013_FD_134024 | JGI IMG/M metagenome (GOLD analysis project Ga0194135, IMG submission 134024) | Freshwater sediment microbial communities in response to fracking from North America - Little Laurel Run_MetaG_LLRF_2013 (version 2) | ecosystem: Environmental > Aquatic > Freshwater >...
TCTCTTTATTTTGTCCTTTTTTGAAGGTTTAATTTACAAACAAGCAATACTAATTAAGAATAAAGAATTCAAAAGTACATTTATAATTAAATGGGGAGAGGAAAAGCAAAAACTAGGTCGGAGAAGGGCGTGAAGAGGGAGGAATTTAGTTTGCGGTGACGTGGTGACAGGAGGTTTCCATTTTCTAAAAATTGAAATGCAATGCAAAGGGAGATGACCATGGAATGGGCTATCAATCTTAACAGCATCCACTACTTTGACTCGAGCCAAGTCCGCCAGAAGGGGACGTTGGACTTGTGGGGGAGTGCTGTGGACCAATTTTGATACCGTTTGCCTGAAATTGAAAAGAGTTATAAGGTCACTTGGTTAGCGAGTGAGGTCAAACTGAACTACAAAACTGCGCAGTTTCGTCTTCATTTACACAACCCATAAAAAAAGTTTACCGTCATCCAGAATTGGAACAACATGATTCATCATGGATCATGCCTCTGGATGAGCACTTATCTTAAATTTAATCCGCCCTCCCAATATTTGTGCTTCGCTTCATGTGACTGATGACGAGAGAGCAACTCACCTCATTGTTGATGTCAAAGACTCCTTCCTGGATCTTCTCGTAGATCTCCTTAGCTGTGTTGATGAATGCCTCTTCCACATTTGCAGCTGTCTTTGCTGAAGTTTCCATAAATATCAGACCATGTTCACGGGCAAATGTCTCCCCTTCCTCTTTCTTCACTTCTCGTCTCGATTCCAAATCACTACAATCATAAAATCGGTTTATTTAAACTGGGCATCACCAATTACGTTTGAATCATGAAATGTAGGATTTATGAGTGGAGTTTCAGCGTTTCAATATTACAATCAAGGATAAATGCAGTACCTCTTGTTTCCAATAAGCATGATGACCATGTTGGAGTTGGAATGTTGACGAGCATCTTCTAACCAAGTAGTCAAATGATTGAACGTGTCCCTTCGCGTAATATCATACACCAAGAGGGCTCCAGCCGCTCCTTGAATAAATAATTCACAATTTTAATAAATGTTTTTAGTCATGAACATGCTGTGTTAGTCTCAAGTAAAAGTGGTAGTAACCTCTGTAGTAAGATCGAGTGATGGAACGGAACGCTTCCTGTCCAGCCTGGCTCACACAATCATTATCAAAATTCATGTTAGGTCTAGGTGGAATCATTCACTTCCCATCTTGTTCTGACTTACGGTATCCCAGATCTGAAGTTTGATTTGTTTCCCATCAATGGTAATCATACGAGCTCCGAATTCTACACCTGATTATTCAACAAAAGTATGAAGCAACTGGTCAACTCGGCGAGCGACTGACGATACGCACGCAGCAGCTCACGAATAGGAGAGTTCATAATCTACTTACCAATTGTTAAGTCATGGACTGGCTGGAAACGCTTATCAGTAAACTGGAGCAGGAGGCATGACTTCCCAACACCTACCAAATATATGAAATCTCCAATGAAAATCTTATCTAGGATTACTTTGGTCGACTTCTTGACAGTTTAAAACGAATATTACCACGTGGAATACATGTATAAATCGGAAATTACGTGTGGTCTTTCTTACCCGTATCACCGATGATAATATACTTGAACAAGTAAGCGTAGGACATGGTCAGTAGTAGGAAGTTTCAGGTTCTAACTTTGTCCAGAAAGAGAAAATGATCACAGTTAATTATCAGTTTACACACTAAACTGTGCAATGTATGTATTGGTTCAGAATCACATGTGAAGTAACTCGAAAAAAGTGGTAGATAAGAAGTAAACAGAAGAAAATGAACAAGGAAAATGACTCACTTGCTCAATATTAATACCAATTTCTACTCGAGTAATCTTTGTGTATCGTGTACAAAGTTAGTTTTGCAACGTCCTTTTAAGTTACCTTTTACGTGAGATTCAGAAAGACAAATAGAAGAAAATCAAAAAGTGGACAGGATGACCTCGTCGTCACTGGTTGGGCTTAAGAATAAAACTGGTGACACTACTCGTAGTGGGACTGTGACAGGGTTGACTGGTTTTACTTCCAGATGCGCCGTTGGGATGAAGAAAATGGTAATTTCTGAGGTTGGTATCTTCTACTGACGGTCACGACGACAAAAAAAAGTTCACATGAACTGACTCAATAGAAAATGGGAATGGACAGAATGGACAACATCATCTCATCTCCTCTCTGTTTTCCCTTTCCCAACATATGCGTAGTCTCCATCCATTCCATACAATAGAAAGAAAGGGAGTCCAACATTTCATTTATCACACAACCGCAGGAGGAGCGCATGAGCGCTTTTCCATAACTTTCCACATCCATAAAATACAGTTGGGGACGGAAGAACTGGAAGAATCGCTGGAGAGCTTATGCAAATGAAGCCACAAGTTCCAATATCTCCTCACCTCATTGAAAATCAATCATTTCCACCCTTGTCACAATGACAATATTAATGCAAAGGCAAATGAATCTTCTCAGTTCTCGGTTAGAACAATAGTAATTCATCCCAGTACAAACTCAGAGAAAGTTCGTTGACCTTTCGGAAAGATTAAAAAGGTAAACAGGAAGGTCGATGACCGGATGACGTACGCAGGCGCAATAATGCGCCATCATCTCAAATCTCTGGTTTTTGGCGCGAATGGGATTGTTTGAAAGCGAGATCATTTTTAATGGAAAAGTCATTTTTTTTTCAGCTGCTGCGCTGTTGTAAATGAAAATGGAAATGTCAAAGGTCACTGAACAACTAGCTGTGACTTCTTGACGGGACTCCTGACTTCTTGTCCGAGACGGAATTACTATTACTTTAAAGAACTCTTTATCATCAGGTAATTAAATTATGAAAATTCTAATTTAAACGGTGCTTCTGCTTGTAACTTGTCGTCGTGCACTCATTTACGACCGATGCACGTGTATGGTACATTTTGTGGTGACATGACCTAAACCGTAACAAGTACGCATCACATTGTGACGAGACGACAATCTTTAAATTCACACTTGCTCTCTTAGCATCATCCTCCTAACTCCACTGCTCTTGTCGCACTCATTCCAAAGATCAGCATTGCAGTCTCTTTCCTTGGCTATGAGCCGCGATGCCTTGGTATGTGCTATGAGTCAAGTGGAATGTGGCGATCCGACTCTTGTGAATTAAATCGAACTCATCTCATCACCTCATACACAATCCCACCCCGTAGTCCCTAGGGGAAGGTGGATTTGTGGATGATTACCATTACAGGACACAGGAGAGATGTCCGACCATCATCTCTCCGCAACAGCAAGAACAAGCGTAGCTAGGGAACAGGTGTTTCCTCTTTAAAATGTTTCATCTCCCATTGCAGGTAACAAAACCCTACTGATACGGATTTTCTCTTTTGTCCATTCTGTTATTATTGGAGTTGACTATATACCGTCCTTCTTTCTGCCTTAGTCTAAAGTAGTATATCCCATTGTTGAGCTTTCTGGGTCTTCCTTTCCTTGGAGGAGAGCCTCTTTATACATTACTCACACAATTAGAGTAGTAGGCTGCGCAGGCGGTGATTAAGATTTTAAGTTTGTAATAATTATTTCTCTCTTTCTCTTCTTCCCACAGTCAGTCCCATACCAAGGAAAGTGTTCGTCCTCGTGAATCATTTGGACTGTGGATTGGATGACAATGTGTGTGCGGAGGGTGAATGAACGTTGAAAAGGATAATTCACGACCAAGTGCGAACCAATCATCAACTTTATCACTTCGGCCTTTTCTAGTTAGCTAAAATAAGACGGTGGTGTGAGAAAGGAAGGCGCCCAGTCTCCAGTGCAAGTCTCAGTTGAATATGTCTAGAAATCGCACTCCACAACAAGGGAATCGCTGGGCGAATCACGTCGAGGTCAAGTGTAAGGTGAGGGATTGATTGATAGAGCATTTAAGCTATTTATGGTACCGATCGAAGACTGGACACAACGAGTACAAGGTAGTTGATTTGAACATGGTTGATTTTTAATTTATTTTTGGTTTTAATATTTTCAGTTTGAAGCGGAGTTTAGGAGGTTTTCCATTGACAGGTCATGTCGGCCGACCTTTGAGGAATTCCAAGTCCTCCTTTCCAAATTGCATCAAGTTGAGGATACTCCGTTCCTGATAAGTTATACCGATCCAAAGGATGGGGATCTGCTGCCAATTAACAATGATGACAATTTCTCATTGGCTCTTCAAAATTCACGGCCTCTCCTCCGAGTTCTCCTCCAGCGCCAGGGTAACTCACAGACTGACTTCAATGGCTTTGGACAAAAGAAGTCCACCCTCATCTCCTCTCTACTGACGCCGAGGCAGAAACCAAGCCAGCATCCGCTGACAATCTCCAAACCGCAAGACTTTCGACAAGTTTCAGCCATCATCGATGTCGATATAGTGCCGGAGACTTGCCGACGCGTGAAGCTCCTCAAACACCAAAACTCTGATAAGCCGCTGGGATTTTACATTCGAGATGGAACCTCAATCCGAGTCATACCGCATGGACTAGAGAAAGTACCCGGAATCTTTATCTCTAGGTTGGTCAATTTAACTTGAATCCCGTTAATAAGCTCAAAAATTAAATTGCCTCATCCTTCCGTTTAGAGTAACGAGTTCCGTCGCACATTTTGCAATGTTTTGAATTGAATAATCACCTTGACAGGCTTGTACCCGGAGGCTTAGCAGAATCGACAGGACTCCTTGGTGTCAATGATGAGGTTCTGGAAGTGAACGGGATTGAAGTCCATGGGAAAACGCTGGACCAAGTGACGGACATGATGGTGGCCAACAGCTCGAATCTGATCGTCACGGTCCGACCAGCCAATTGCCAATACCTGACACCGAGAAGAGGCGACCTAACAAGAACGTCCCAACTCTCTGCTAATTCCCACCTCTCCACCAATTCCCAATCACAACAATCAACTGGCTCAGATGATGATAGGTAAAACGGCCTTTTCTTAATTGTAATAATTATTAATTCCAAATCCAATTCTCCAAAGTACAAAGAAACGTGCTCAAAAAGGATCTTGCTCCTCCTCACCGATACTCGTCTCTGATTGCGCACGTTACAAAACTCGCAGAATCTTATCGTTTCTTCTTTCCTTTTGTTACTTCATAGGTTTGACCAGGATGAAATTAGAGATTTAACAGGAGTCCATTTGGAGGATTCCATTCCATTGGCAAGTAGTCAAGCGGCCACAAATGATGAACTCCACTTGTAGAATCCTTTGTACTGGTCGTCTGCTTCTATGGAATGTGCACGCACGCACGTTAATTTCCACCATTCCCATCATGCATGTCATGTCAAGAACTTTTTAAATTCTATAAATCTAGGAGTTATTAGTAGTAATGTTTAATCAATTTTAACTTTTACATATTTTACCTCATGGACCTTACTCTGCTGTCATAATATCTTTGGAACCAATTTTGGATCAAGTGCTTTTCCACAACTAGGAGATCCTGTCGCGTCGTGTTCTTTTACCATTATTTTAAAAATTTGATGATTCCCAAAAGCAATAATGTTGTCCTGATTAAGTAGTTTAACTTTTTCCAGAAAGTACCCCTTTATGAAATGGAATCCTGTTCTCCTGCAGCTTGTCTAGGAATAAGTTGTCTCTAAAGTCCATTATTAGATGGCCTCCCACAAAGTATACTACCACCGTAGTATAGTCAGTTAAATTGTGATTTATACGCAAAGAACAAAGCAAAGGACACAAACTAATCTTGAAATCTATCCTATTACAAATGTTATTATGGTTAGAGTGTTAAAATCTTGTTAGTTTGTATCTCTAGTGTTGTTAACTAAGAGCAATTTGTTGAAATGCTAAATCCTCCTTCTGAACCAAAAGTAATTGTGACTGTGCCTTGTAAAACCACCAGAGATGACCTAACTGTATTACTACGATACATTCCGCCCAGAGTCTAACAAATTGTTAACATGTCGTGTGACCAGCAATCTTCTCCAACTTGTTTAGAAAGTTTTAAATCCTTTATTATTAATATTAAAAATATCAAAATTCTAAAACAAAAACTTTATCCTGAGGAATTGAGAAAGAGAATCCTAATCCCTAATTTTTAACTAGATTTAGCCTTACAATTTCCATCTGGGTATTGAGCATAGAATCGTTTCATCAGCTCCTCATCAACCAGGTGCGTCCCTTCCAATTGATTCCCCAAAGTTACCCTGCAGAGGGGAAAAGAATCAGAAACAGTGCAGAAATTACCCCGTGCCGTAGACGGTTCCAAGACAGTCTTACCAGTTCGGTTGAATGTTGTGAGGACGTCCAAAGAGCTCAATTTTCCGTGTCCCTGGAGACAATCGCTCAATGATCCCGTAGACTTCATCCGGCTTGTGACTCGTGGCTCGCACTTCCGCCACAATCACGTCTGCGTCGAGACCTCGATTAATTTCGGGGTTTCCCTTCATTCCAACCAGGCAGTGCTCCTTGCCATGATTCAACCAGTGACCTGCGGAATAGTGAGACGATAGCAAAACCTCCAATGATGGTTTAAAGTGGTGGTAAAGGGAACCCAATCTAACCTGTGCGTCCCGTCCGAATTATTCTTTGAAGCTGATTCGTTTTGACCCAAATCAATTCATCTACTCGGTCGTACCCCCACAGTTGTAAGCATTCTCGGCCTAGCTCCATGGCTCTAAAATTGGGAAAAGACAAGACAGTTAAGATTGGTGGAAGTCACGAAGAAGTGAAGTGAGAACTGACCTCCCGGTGACCCAGAGGAAAATGAGTCCTTCATCTTGTAAAGCCGGAATGTTGAGATGGCGCATTTCGTCATCTGAAAGAGTTCCGTAGGGAAGTTCCATATGAATGTCCCAAGGAGGATCCGCCATGATGACACTAAACTTCCCAAGAATTGTCATGTCAAAGAATCGGAGATCACAGTAAATCCACTGTGGAGGATGAAGGACTGCCACCGGCTCGGATACTTCAACAATCCCTGATGATGTCGCTGCTACTGCTACTACTTTTCCATTGTCAGAGTCAACTTCATAATGCACATACCTGGGAGATGGTTCATGGGACCCAATTACAAACAACCTAAGGTTACTTTACTTCAAGTAAGACTTTACTTGCAACTTTCCATGTGGAAGCAAGTGTTGAGGAACGAACAATCCCCGAGGCTCTCGTCCGTGTGGCTTTGAATGATTTTCCGAAAATGAAGTTTCTCGCATGGTCTATTATTGGAGGTCACTTTACGACAATCACTTTTCGTGCCGTGCGGACAGAATTCCCTGGAATCAAAGATTTTCACAAAGTTATGAGAATCGCTGTATAAAGGGAGGACGATGTCAATGAATATACCGGACGCTTGTGCCCCCTTGAGTTCGAAATTTTTCTGCAAGAGTTTTCTCTTTCGCAGTCGGCCGACTAAGGAGCTCCAGGATTTCCTCTCCTATTCTTTTGTTTTCTCTTTCACGGCTCGATGCCATTGAAAGTAACGACTGCATAAAAAAAAAGGAGATGAGACATCTCCAGTTCTTTACGTTTAACGGTCATCTCTGGCTCTAGTGCGCCACAACATCCCAGTGAGCAGGCAGAGCGTCTTCGTTGACCATCCGTTATAGGGAGCAGTACCTGAACGTCGTCTGCTTCAGATCTCCTCTCTTCCGGTGTCTCCTGTTGGTCATCCATGATGGTCTCCATCCCCGGATCCTCGCTCGCTAAAAATTCACCAACAAAAAAGGTTTAAGGGATTTAGGCATGGATTGAAAGGCTTTGCCAACTCGTCAACTTCACCTTTCCGCTTCCTGGAAAAAGAGCCAGTGGAAATCATTGCAAGGAGTTTGGGTTGCTCAGCTGATACAATTTCAAAGGAGACTCCACTATCCATTTGTTTCTCTTGAATCCTGGTAGAAATTTATTCTATCATTTAGAATACGGGAAACTTACTGGCATAGATGTGTTGTGAACGAAAGGAAACAAAATGCTTCCAACAATGTTGGGAATGATCTGCTCCTATCACCTACTTGATGAGCTGCTGTACTGCAAACTTTTGCAGGAAATTATTAACTTGATCATGGCTGATACACCCTTTGAGTTGTCCCAATTTCTTATTGATGTTTAGGTGGAGTTGTCTTGAGTCTACTGGTAAATTAACAGCCAAATCGCACAGGCATCCAATTAGAGCATTCTCGATTTCAGATTCCTGGATTTTCTCTAGAATTGTATCAATGAATTCCCGGCGTGAACAAATCAGTTAGTACATTTGGTTATGCGTGATTTATACGAATAGAGTACTAGTAATATTGTAAGCAAGAATGACTCCCGTACCGTTGATTGCCTCATTCTGGGAATCCGATTCCATATTATCCTGTTGACTTGAGCCATCACTGTTTCCTCGGTTAGACGCCGGTGAACCGGTACCCAGTGACTGTTGGGAACTGTTGCTGGACAACATATCATTTCGTTCCTTTTTGCGTTCCTCAATTTTTCGGCGTCGACTATCCCTTTTGAGCTTGAGTGCTTGCAATTCTGCCCAGGCGTCTGTGTCAGATGACATCGTTAAGCGGAGAGGTCAAAGGTTGTAGCGGAAATAACACTCTGAACTCTGAACACTGAGGAGAAACTGCACTGTTTCAGCAAAGCTTCAATAAAAACTTGATTATTTCCCGCCTATAAGAATTCAAAACTGACTACAACAAAGAACGACAGAAAATGCAGATGACACTGCCAACTAAAAGCCAAGGTATCAACTAAGCGGTACCCCAGCATCTTATTTTACTTTATTAAAAAGAAGTGTGTTTGGCTAGGAGAAATGCAAAATGCAATAATTTAAGAATTACAAGGAAGTTGACAAGAATCACGTTAATCTGATAAGTGGATCAGTCTTCCACAGGGTCAAAAGTAGAAAGTCCTTGATTAATCCACCTCCTTCCTTCCTCCGTCTGAAAGTGATTAATTGTCAGCAGATTACTGTCTCTGTTCCATTTTCTTCTTCCTTTCAGTGGGGGAGGATTCCTTTCTCTACATCCCGAATTCACACGTTTCCTACCTCTGACCTGTCTGCGCGAACCCGAGCATGAGGAGTCCCAGCACATTTTTCTTTATTTCCTCCCAAGTGTCTTCTTGTCTGAGTCCTGATGGCCATAAATCTCAAAATCTGCCATTTTCCGAGCATGACGAGGCTACACAATTACAATTCCTCCCTAGTGGCCCTCTCCCCTCTCCACTTTCCAACTTTCCCCCTTCAAATGACGTTTACATGACTGATTAGAGGTGAGCGTGAGAAGAGTCGTAAAGCAAATATTTGCATGTGAGAACTTGTGAGAAAAGAGGTTGGAGGAAGGAAGTGGACGGAAAGGGAAAGGGAACCGAAAACCAGGAATTTCACCCATTCTTGCATTATTATTTATTTAAACATTACAAGCGTAGGCGATCAGGCGTACTGGAGAAATTACAGATTCCAGCAGGGGTAGGGCCGAGACCCATCGCGTGCCTCCTTGCGTCCTTACAACAAAAACGATTAAAGTCCTAATCTCAAACTTTTACGTATGTTTATTGAAGAGTTGGCGGGGATGGGACTTGTCCTGCGGCTCCCGGAGAAACTTTCTCTCCAGAGTCAAAAGTTTACAACGTCTATTAACACACTTTGTGAAGGATTCCGAAGGGGTGGGGGGACTCATGTATTCATTGCAGTCCGACACATTGGACGACGGAAGTATCCGTCCTCTAAAATTTAGCGGTGAAAGCAACACGCCACACGGGGACACACACACACACACACACACACACAAAGGAACTTTCTTTCAATCCCAACAACGAAAATCAAGCTCCGCTCGGACCGTGACGCGGTGAGAGTTCCACAGAACGGAAACCGGGACGAAAGGTGTGAGGCTGAGTAGAGTTTTAGTATAAACTAATTAGAGTTAGACATTCACATAATGATAAATGGAGGGATATTTTATACTCGTGTAAAACGGTCTTATGCGGGGTTTCTGTCGGAAATTACGCTTTAGCCTGACAGTTGAGCATAACATAAACTTTCTCTCTCCCCTGCTCCCTCTGCACGCGTAATCACTGGAGATCTCATTCTAATCACCCCAGCAGTCGGCTGTCGGGTCGGGAGTCCGACTTGGCCAGTGGAAGCTAATCGACAAAAAGTACTCGGGCCCACGCAGAGTAATTAAGGAGAAGCCATACCGTCTCGTTTCCCGTCTATTTATGTTTCCTCTTCCTCCCAATTCAAACCGTCAGGGGATTCATCAGGTAGTCGGTCCATGCTGTGGGCTCTTAAATCAGGCCAGCAGAGCACCGTCATCGTCGTGGTTAAGGAAAACTACTCCCGGCCCCCACTAACCCATCATTTTCAACTAGGCTTTATTGCCGGTACGTGGGCGCGGATGATGATTACCAAATCTCTTGGAAATTAAACAAGTACGAGGATTGAGTCATAATTTTTTTAGGAAAAATGGAAGGAGAAAGTAAAGAAAGTCTCGTAAAGCGCCTTTCCCTGACATCCCTTTATTCCTGTTTATGGCCTCCCGGGCTTGCTGGCTTCCTTCGCTTCTCAAGTATGTACTTGCCCAATATTTCGGCGGGGTGCTTAAGGGAAAGCTAATCCATTACAACTTCCTCAATTCCTCCCCGAGTTGGGAGTAATCTTCGAGGAAAAGTAATTTCCGCCTATCTACGCAATTTAACAAATTGGACGGAGCCTATAGCAAGTAAGGAATTGTTAGTAACCGAAGATTCAAGAGGAGAGAAAATGAAGCGACTAGATTACATTCCGCTCCTCCTGTCCCATCTTCTTCTTTTTCCGAAGTGATTTGATCTAAAACTTTCCTTAAATTCAAATTCCTTTGTTTCCTGACGATCAGGACGGAGAAGAGGATGAGACTCCACTTTCCACTTTCTCTCCGGCTGGAACGCCGAGTAAATTGAGACAAAGGAACTTGAGAGACTAATATTTCATTTATGGAGAAAGTGGGCCTGGAAGTCTCCTGGAACGGCATTCCAGTGAGGTGGAAAGGGTGATTGTGATGGGTGTCTGATTAGCCTAAGAAGGTCGGAAAGTTGGGGAATCAAGCCAAGATGAGAAAGTTTGGGATGCGGGGGGTGGGTAGATAAAGTGAAAATAGATTTCCAATGACAGGAAACCAAGGTTAGAATTTAGATGATCAAAGTTAACCACCACCGGTGAAAGCTCCATCCCATCCAACACCCCTCCCCCCTCCCCTGTTTTCTCATAACTTTAAAATCTAAAATTGGAGCTTTCTCTTTCTGCCTTTTTCCTTGATTTCTCCCGGGCCCTTTCTTCTCCCGGTTTCTCTCACAATCACAATTCACTTGTTACCATCAAAACGTTTCATAAGGATTTCAATGCAAATCCTCTCCTGACGGATCCCTTTGTATGCGTCCTCCTCTGAAAATTTTCCGGATCAGGTGCGAGATCAGAATTTATAACCAAGGGTTTTCACTTTTCATAACTTTCCTTTCCGTTAGATTGGATTTTAAGCTCAGGGAAACATATGGGGGAAATCCAATTCCTAAATCATCCTCCTTTAAAGGAAAGTGAGGGACACGGGCAGCCGGGTTTTCTTCTCGGCCCAACTTAAAGGATGAGATTCTGGTGGATTCCCCACAGTTCCCTTCCTCCTTTGACAAATATTTCATTTTTATGGACTAGAAAGATGCAGGCGGAATCAATAAAAAAACACCAGCGAGGGAGGGGAGGAAGGGCATATTGAATTCAATTCATCATCATAACTCATTTCCGGAATTTGGATTCTTTGACAAGATTTCTGGAGGGACCTTAGAAGGACAAAGGGAATTTTAATAAGTCTAAGAAAATGTCAAGTTCAAAAGGTTATCTTCTGTCCTGGTTGGCCTCCGCCAATTCTTTCCTCCTGCTCAAGCTTTCTCTTGGAGAAAGTGTAAGGGGAAGGACGGGGAGAGAGTGTTTTTCGGATGATTCTGCAAGAATCAGGGAAAAAACTCAGTCTCATAAATCTTGAAACTGCTAAAACCACAATAAGTTTACTTTCCTTTCAGAGTCAGTAACTTTCTCCATTGGCATCCTTAAGGCTCTCCGTTCTCTCCTCCGCCCCGACTGGAAGATATCGCAGACTTAAACTGACAATCACAAGGAGTGCGGGGGACGCACTCCGAGACACGCTCACAAGAGGAATTGTTTCCAAGTCCCTCAAACTCCCATCTTTAAAAGAATCTTTGCCTTCTCCCAAACAAAATGGAGTGAGAGTCTTTTCAAAGTTAATCCGGGCCTGACTGGTGTTGGAGATTAATTGAGTGGACAATGGGATTCCGGGAGAACGGCGGCGGTGCTTCATGAAGGAAAACGCTCTCTCACGGTCCTTACGAACGCGAACTTGATTCCTTCTTCACAAAAATGGTTATTCATAATGGTTCTCAAAATCTTGGAAGTTGCTGGTGTGATGTGGTAAAAAAAATGTAAATTCTTAAAAAACGGAAAGAGAAAGTGGACTCCCCCGGAAGTGTGAAATGATAGTGTGCGAGTTATTATTGAAAGACAATCCTCTTTTGGAGATTTTTGGGACGAAGTTTTCCGTTTCTAGAATTTTTGTGCATTTTTATGAGTATGTTTCCCGGCAGGGACCTGGAGCTTTCCTTTGCATAAATGCGGAATAATTAAGAAAAATGATTCATGAGAGACTAAAATGAAGTCTACCAAGTTTTCTTTCATTTTATGCCATTATTTTCATTAAATATGCTCACAAAAGCTACGAATTAATATTATACCACATTCGAGATTCTTTGGATTAAACCGTCCGACGCTTAATCGTTGTTTGATTATGAACCTCCCACGCTATTATTTTGTGAGTTGAACGATTCTCGACCTCTTCCGTGTGCAACCGTCTACAAGAAGAAAATTAAGAAAATCCAAAAGTTCACAGTGATCGGACTCGGACGTAAAGTTCTGACGGGCAAAGGCATCGGTAGGATCCTGACGAAACTGTAGTACGCTCACAGTCGATTTTTAGAATTTATTTTGATACAATGAATGTATTATTGAAACAACTCTGATGAGATGCGATTTTAAAACTAAATTTCAAATTTCAAAGTTTGAAAATTACCAAATCATTTTTAACGTTAAATCTCATAATCTCATTAGCGATTGCATAGTTTTTAAAGTAAGTTAAGAACGTATACCACTGTGACAGTCCTTGGTGATTTTGACACGTTAGCGTTTCACCGGTCACCTGAAGGCTTCCCAGAATCCTTTTCGCCTTGGTAAAGGGGATTATTTTGGTTCAACTGATTGGCGTGGTTGGCCAAATCGGCCGGAGTGCCCTTTCCTTGGTAGCCAGCGGCATGTCCACCCCCAGTCTCCTTGTGATTTGGGTTGCACTGGTTCGTACGGTTGGCTTTACCGCCTGCTTTGTCCATTCTGTAAAAAAAAAATAGAAATTGAAAACTAAGGAAAGGTTTCATTAATTCAACCCCTCCGAAGAACAATAAACCAATTACGGAAGATTATTTTAATTTTTTGTTTATTATTAAAATATAATAATTGTCGATAAAAGCTTCCCATGCCCCTAATGCTTGGTGGTGGCATGGTTGGTGGTATGGCATGGCATGGCAGGCAGGAGGAAAAGAGTGGAAGGACAAGCAAAAAGA
>Ga0194135_10001591_pt1 | contig 13600 bp, 8 predicted proteins | sample LitLau_LLRF_2013_FD_134024 | JGI IMG/M metagenome (GOLD analysis project Ga0194135, IMG submission 134024) | Freshwater sediment microbial communities in response to fracking from North America - Little Laurel Run_MetaG_LLRF_2013 (version 2) | ecosystem: Environmental > Aquatic > Freshwater >...
AGATTAAGTCATGAGTGTAAATCACAATTAAGAGTGTATACTATAACTAATACGTAATATTTATACACTTAATTTATCTCACTCATTGCTAATAAAGAAAACGGCTTTCATATTTCATATCACAATCTATGTACTTGAATTTGTGGTTTGTTATATTTATCACAGAGTGTAAGAAGTCATCATTGCTTTCCCCATTAATTCTTTGGTGAAAAGTGGATGCAGATTAGAAAGGCGGTTAAAAGGAGAAATGAAGTATGAGAATTCGTTCTAAAATGAATTCCAGACTCGACCGGTGGTACGCAGCGAGTACAGATAGAGAAAGTGGAGAGACCCAAAGCACAAAAGCTCTTAAGTTTAGTTCGAATAATGAATCTAAATCAGCCGAGAGAGTTGAGACTCTAGTTGACTGCACACACTTACCTTTGTGGTGCTCATTACGAGGAGAGAGGCAGAACTAACGACGATTCTTTCGCCCACCACCAATGCAGATAAATATCTCATTCCACCTACTTTCCTCATATTCATTCATTAAATTTCTCTCATTTCTCATCTCTTTCATATTTTCACTAAATTCACCAGACGAACATTTCTCTTTCCTTCTCGCAAGAAATTATCTTTTACAAGAAACTTTACTTCCGACTAATCTTTAGCTGGGCATGGTTTTAGAGATAAATTACTTTTTGCCCTTTATCTTGTTCCAGATAGGCTTCGTTGAAAAAGATTACTATTACTGCTGGACACTTGCGTTAAAGTTAGTTTATAGTTAGTTAGTTTTAATTGATAGAAACGTATGGTGGAGTTTTTGGTGGTTTGAAACTTTGACATCCGATGTTCCAATTGCAAGAGGGCGAAATAGTACTTAAGCCAATGTATTGGGAAATGAAAGGAAGTATGAAATGCTAAATACTGAAAAATATTTTTGAAATTTTGTGAAGGTTCGTGTGATGGAGCAGCAGCTTTCAGAAGCTACGTCAAATGCAGCAGCCTGGGCAATGGGAGAAGAAGCTGAGAAGCTTTGCACACTTCAATTAGCTGTTCGGGAGAAAGATCGTGTCATTTCCAGACTTGAATGTCAAGTGGAAGAGCAGGTTGGTCTTTCTTATTAAGAATTCTGCTGCTTTTCTTCCCCCGCACTTAAGTACGTGTCCTGTGTTCTTCACCGAAGAATATGTCTCAAAAAGCACTTTCTATTTCTTGAGTAACAAATACTTGAAACAAACCTGTATGAATTCCCACTCCCATTTTCCATACAAAACAGAAAGATTAAAAGCACTCACCATCCGTGTCCTTCTATGTTCATATACCTGTACATGAGACGAGGGATAAAATGAAGACATAAGTGGGAGAGCTGACTAACTAATGCGCAGTCTGTTTGCATCTGATTACCATCGCTTTACTTACCCATTTCCAATTACAATACCGAGTTACTGAAAGCAAGATACTGATTGCGCTGATGATTACTTCTGAATTGTTCTACTGGAAATTCACTACGAACGCCCCAACTGCCTCCTGGTAGAGCAGCAGCAATAAAAGCGTGTGTTGTGCAACTTACTGCGCTACAGTTTCCTTCTCTCTTACTACAGAACTTAATGGACCTTATGTGTAAGGAGCTTAGAAAGCATAAGAGGAAGAAGTTTTAAAAGCACACCCGTGTTCTGGAAGAAAGAAGAAAAACTGCTACAAACTGTCTCCAATGCTGAATGTGGGTTAATTCTTCGGGAGAGCGAGAAAGCAGTGCAAAATACGAGGGAAAGTTATCACTCCAAGACATCTTCTAATTTCCCTGATCTTCCATTAGTCCCGTTGTTTTCTTTTAATTCACTTTCCATTCGTTTCCCATGCATGACAGAGCTCTCCTGCTTTCTCTTTGTGCAGGAGACCTGCTTTCTTTCACGGCGATATACCTACTTCCGAAACTCAAGAGAAGTGGAACACAAAGGTAAAAGTTAAATTAGAAAAAACAGTCACGTAACAAGGATTAAACCATTTTTCATGCCGGGACTTTCTATACGTACGACGACTGTACTTGTGTACGTAACTTGTGATCGATTAGTCTGTCTGTCTCCCGGTAGGATTTTTCATTTATCTCTCACGGCTCCCAGTATTTTGATTATATCCTCATACGCAGGAATTTCTTTCAACATTTATTTGTCTTCGTTTCGGACGAGATCATGAATTATGAAAGGTACTTCTTCTCTGAGCTTGGCAGTTTGTATTGTAGTTAGAGGACAGGTCAGGACGACGGTATATATGGATGTAGATGGATTTCCTAATGCTATAGAGGAATTTAGTGTTTGCTAAAGCTTTTCATTTCATTCTTCTCCTCTCTTCTCCCTCTTCTTCTTCTTCTTCTCTCTTTCTCTCTCTCTCTCTCTCCAATAAGAAACTTTTACTTTATTGGTTTTTATGATTTCCACTCTTTCCTCTCTTCCCACGCAAACACAAGCCAATACTATTTCATACAAAGAAGGCTACATTGACACAAAAGTCTAGAGAAGGATTATTCTTTACTACCAACTTGTAATCTGATCAGTCTAGCAGAGATACTTCTTGGCAGAATGACACAAAGACTTACAATGACACAATCCCTGTGACACTTACAAACTGCTAACGGTACAATGTTAAACTCAAGACCATCCATCCATTCAAGACATGATACTTTAGGTTCAACAACTAACAATTTCGCTCTGAAGATTATTGAAGCAACTTTCGAGCCAGTTTGAACAAGAAATTGAGTTTCAGAAAGAGACTTTCTCCAGCATCATCAATATTATCTCCATTTCTCTCTCGCTTTCACATCTTCATACATTCATTTCCAGGAAATTAGATACTTTCATCCAGCAGAAATGTTGATGAATGAATCTTCCTCCAGAATTCAGCAACTGTTTCTGTGTCTCATATGACGTGCACGAATCCATTTATTTGCAATATCACGTATTATGTCTTCACAATTTGCACTCGGAGAAAGAAAGGCATTCTAGTTGTTTCTACCGAAATAGCTGTATAATATAGATTAAGCGTATTGAATGGCATCGCAGTCCTCACCTGAAAGTTATTCCATTCGTGTCTTTCCTTTTCTATTTTCTCCCACTCTCATCCTCCGATCCTGTGATCATTATTCTCATCTATTTTCACAGTTCAATTAAAATACGTATACACTCTCCTCCAGGAGCTTCTACTATATACTATGATACATCGATTCGGAATTATGTGATGTCTTTCTAACACTCACTCATATATAGTTATTTTTAAAACATCTCCACACTCAGGAAACTGTTCACTGTTCAGGAAAGAATCGATTTTGAATTCTGACGAGGAGAGTTCAGGAGATCGAAAAGTCAGGAATGAGATCCAACCTCTCGGAATGGGATTGTGAAGGTGTGTACATGTGTGTTTGTGTCTGTTTTCACTCTTGAGACAAAGAGGGTTAAAATATGTCCTTGAATCGGCTTTCTACCACACTCCCTACGTTGGTTTTTTCCTTGAGGTTCTCGGTCTGTCTTAAGACTCAAATTTTCTCATTTCTTTTTCGACTTAAAGTGAGCAAAAACCTTTCCCATGTCCGTTTCAAAAAGACGTAACTTTCCTTCCATCACACGATCCACCCTCTAACCCAAAACGAAGTGAAGTGAAGCGTTTTACATTTCTTGGAAGATTTCGGAGAATTTCCTAACCCAAAAACATTAGAATTCGCACCATTCTTTATACACATATCTTACAATAAACTTGAGAGCTAGACCTTTCCATATCTGCAAAATTCTTGCACCAACTTTGATTGATTATTCAGAAGATTTCCTTGAATAAGAGAATGCGAGCGAGGTATATATACCGAAGAGGCCGTGTAAATCTAAAAATCCCTTCATCCCTGCCCTTGTATCCGTAGCCTACTAACCCTATATATATGTATGCAGACCCAAAATCAAATAATGCAATGCAGTGGAAGTAATGTCCATTTGCAGAGAAGGAAATGAATCCCAGGAAAGTTCCATGATGATGACAGCAGCCTCACACACTTCGACAATGTATAGCACATAGTTTATATATAGTCAGTGCGAATTGGGATGAGCTTATCCACGTGTCAGGTCTCTTTTTGTAGACACCAAACAATCTCATGGACATTTCATCCCAAGATGAGTTTGGTTTTGGAGGAGAGCGTATCTTCTTAATACGATTCTCTAGAGACCCATGTGAATAGCGAGATGGGATGGCCGATGACATGGAGTGTGTGTGTTTGGATCTCCTTTCATTGTGTCCTGGCTTTCTTTCTTTCTTCACCTCTCTCGCACTATTCTTCATCGATTCCACTTTCTCTCTGCACACAGGCTCCTTTTGCTTAATCCTCTTTATGTCGATGGGATTACTTCTCCAAAGAGGGGTCGATAAGCTTCCATTCAACCCATTCTAACCAAACTAATGGAAGAATATCCTCATATTTTCCATACAAAATCGACTAAATTGAAATCCCAAGGTACTTCTCAACTTATCGCACATATATTATATAAAGCTTTATAGTGTTGCTCTCCACTTCCACCCAAACTACCAGCTGGTAGTGAAAGTAGCCATAATTTCTTCCTGGAATTTGCTGCACCGGAAACACCCGTCTCATTCTTCTCGCATAGATTATCTCATAATATATCCAATCCATATAATAATAATAATAAAACTGAATGCAGCTCCTTACAAAATGTATGCCTCTTTATTCGTTCGCTTCCTTGTGATAATACAAAACCGTGCAAAATAGGACAATCATAGACAATGCCTAATATTTGAATGTGTCAAATCGTCATAAGAAAAGTCATAAAGGACAAGCAAACATTCAGAAACTCCTTCCAAACTTTTACACTTGCCCCAGCAGTTCAGGTAGAATAAGAGAAAGTAAGTGAAGCAATATTCCTCAGAATACGAGTGCCTACTGGAGTAAACTTTCTCCTGCACAACTTTCCATATTTCTTCCACTTGCTACTTCTTGCTTCCAGTCTTGGAGTGTGTGTGTGTGTCATCTCCTCCCAAACTTTACACATTAACCGGTCATTACTGTTCAAACACGGATAATCTAGAATCTAGAGAACAGCCCCTTAAGTGGATGGACTATATATAAATGCTTTCCCATAAGAACTCACAGTACTAACACTCTTACACCGGAACCTACCTATACCTAAACTCTTACTCGGGTCTTCCTTAAACTCAACCCGAACTTCTCATCTCCCGATATGCTCACAGTCAACAGTCGTGCACAAACGGGTTATATATATATATATATATTATGTCTGAGTGCCTCTAAATTATAATCATCATATTCTACCTATAGAGGACAAACTTGCTGTTGTGACGTTGTGAGTCTAAGTAAGGCTTACAAGCTGTGTAGACTATCCCGTATAGAACGACTGAAAGGTATTCAAGTGGAATTATATATTTCGTATTCCCAATATCTACACGGCTACAAGTACTACTACAACTAATACGGACAAAAGTCTCGCTCTATCCAATAGAAAGCTAACTTTTATTCCAAGACTTTTCCGTGAACGTTGTGTTCGCAGAATTATCCCAACGAGGAGAGACGGACGGTGCAGTCAGTCAGTCGAGTGATATTTGTGCAGGCAAGTGAAAGTCCCCACGCGCCTCTACTGCACTACTTCCAACTTCCAAAGTACATTCTCTGCAAATTCTCATGAAGGAAACACTACTGAACTATTAACACTACAATCTACACTTTCCCCTAGAAAAGTCTCACAACTCACAACACTCCAACTTTTTGTTTCTGCTTCATAGAAGATCCAACAAGAAGAAGTGTTTGGTCAATAAATCTTATTGTAAGATGGGAAATCGATTGATATACTTACTATAATGTCGTGGACAACTATTTGGGATATAGCATTGTAGTACTATAACTTCCAACAACCCAGGAGCGATTATTATCTTTCTTTCGCAAACCTTGACACGGGAGATTTTAATGTGTCTCACGATTAATGTGAATAGGTGCAATGTGAAGAATACGCGACTTTTTCAGATTTATTCCTCCATTCATTTATCCCTCCTGTCAACACTGGGAGAAATCAAAGTGCTCACAAAAAATAGAATCATTCGTTTTTTTCAATTGTACCACCTACCGCGTGAGAAGTTTCTGTTCACTAATAATTCACACATGTTTCTTTCTCTTGCAGAGACTTCTAAGACTCCAAGAATCACGACAGGTTGAAGAGAAAGCTGCTAAGATTAAGGAATGGGTTTCCAACAAGCTTCGTGATGTAAGTGACTTTTGAATTATGGAGACTTATTATGTAACCTCTGAAAACGGACTGAAACTGACAAAAAATAATATTTGAATCAACTTTGCATCTACTTTTCTTTTAACCTGGAATACATTTCTCAGTTTGTTCTTTCAATAACGACACCCAAACAGTAGTTAATTGTCTTGGCATGATTTGTAGTTGGAAGAACAGAACGAACACTTGCGAGAACAAAATCAAAAGTGTGAAAACCAACTGGAACTCCTTCGGGGGAGACTGACCCAGTTGTCCACACTTGAACTGAGTAGTCTTCAATCTTCCAAGAACAAGGATCGCCACTCCACCGAGGTAACCACTCATTATCAGCCTTTAATCATTTTGTGTGTTATCTCATGCGATTGATCCATATCTGTCTCGTACTATCCAAGTTCTTTAACGGAGACGAGTTCTCATGTCGACTTTCTCTCATGTTTATTCCTCTATTTTTCTCACTGAATCTCAAAACGCTCTCTGACTTTTCTCTCATTCCACATGCGCAATCACAGCATTAGTAGTTAGCATTTTGATTGAAGCCTTAATCTGCACTCACAATCAAAGAGTCTTCCTACTCTCAGGTTTCCCTCTTATGCATACATTATTGACTCCCCGTGTCTACTGAGCTTTCAGTAAAAATATCTTAGAAATAAAAGAATGAGCCCTGCTTCCTTGTATAACCCTTTTTGTAATTCGAGTCTTGAAGTAAGCAACTTACAAGACCCATAAAAGCTTACACAAATCCCTCAGCAGCCTATAAAACCAGTAGTAGTACTAGTACTTGTAGTGATGCGAGTGTACGCACATACAAATAGGAACATCCACACACTCACGGTCGAAACCCAGGTACAAATATATATAAGAGTTACTCTCTCTCTCTCTCTCTCTCTCTTGCTAGCTAGATAAGAAAGCAGCGTATAGAGGCCGTTCTCAGATTGAGAGTTCTGCGAGGCATGAACTAAAATTGGCAATAAAGTCGCTCATGTATGATAAGAAGGAATAGGGGAAAGTCCTTGAGAAAGTCCTCGGAGTGAAGTTCAAGAGGATGCTGGTGATGCGAGTGAGGTAAATGGAAGTAAATGATGAGTCTGGCTGTTTGTTTGGACACAGGACTCCTCGCGGGGCAGTTATGAAGGTGACAGACCACCGAGCGATGAAAGCAGTCCACCCCCACCTGACTCGTCATCAGACCGAGCTAATAACGGGAGTGTAGGTGGTTCCTCTCACCAGACTCCCATCACTCGATCCATCTCTGCAACTGCGGCCTGTATCGCTGCCATCAAAAGACGTTCAGGGGCCTTCGACACTCCAGAAGAAAGAGAGCGACGGAGGAAAAGCAATTTGTCGACTTCAGGTAGAGAGTCTTTTGATTAACTTCAAAGAGTCCCTCGAGTCCCATTTCATTCTTCTACTCCCTGCAACTAACTCTCTGCGTCGTCCATATGGTTGGTTTGTAGGAGGAGGTCTCCGTGACCCAGAGAGACGCTCTCAGCGTGACTCCAGAGGCTCAAGGGTGGACTCAGGCTCAGTGGATATGGAGACTCCACAAAGTCTCAGTCCAAGAAGTCCTCTCGATGCTTTGGAAGCTCTTGATGGATCTCTGGCGTCTTCTGCTCAACAAATTCCCGGAACCTCAGGCTCCAGCAATGGATTCACTTCCTCAGGAGGACCACCCCTGGTCAACGGCCATTCTTCTACGAGGCATCTACACAATGGAACTAGCAATGGTCATCATTCTTCTTCAGCCCACAGCAGCAGCAGCAGCAGCAGCAACAACAATCATGTGATCATATCCAGCCCTTCAGTCCATCCAGTACCCCCTCCTGTCCCTGTCCTAACTCCTCAACCTGTCACAATTAGCCACTCCCCCTCGCCAGCCACCCCCAGTGATGTAGTCATGGTCGGAGGCTCAGACTCAACTCACTCGCTCATTAGTGATAGACGCGTGCCAATTGTTCCTCCCCGAAGGTGTCGCACGAGGTCACCTACTCCAAATACAAGTCACGGTAAGTCTCACTACTTTCCCCACTCTTGCCTCCGAAGTCATTTATGCATTGCTCACTCGAAAGTCAACCTTGTAGCAACACCACCGGATACCAACCGTGAAATGAAATCCCGTAAACAACCAATAAAGCAATACAAAGGCAAACCTTCATCATCATTAGTTTAATGAGCCTGACAAAGAGATCACATTAGTAATTCACTATGTAATAAACTATCTACTTGATTGTGGTACTGGCTTGACAGTCTTTATTAAGAGAATTTCGTAATTATTATAAAAGGAACGCTGACACAAATCTTTTTGTGATCTATATCTTATACCGAATAAATCCTCTCTAGTTGTATAAAGCGCAGTCATAGAAGAAAATAATCTAGGCTAGGTCAATCAGTAATTTCGAAAAGTTAGTGTGGGCGATGCTGAATATATCCCGCTGGAATATTCCAGTTACTGGACAATAGCGTTCATTAATACGTGTCTTATCGACATAAAAGAAGATTACTCGGGAGAAACGAATAAATAAACATAGCTTTTATATCGTGAGAGTCGTACTGAGCGGTTCCAAAAAATTGTCACAAATTCACTAAGAAAGTTCTTCAGAAGTCGTTGGAACTAAATTCAATCTATATTATTATAAAATTCGTATCTTTGGAATAAGAGCCAGTGCAGAATGGATTCGATATTTCAGGATTAGGTTACTCGCTCACTCCATCATCATGCTTGCTAGTTACCTAATTTAATCTTGCAATGGTCCAATCAATACTTTCTTTGGCATTCTTAGAACTCATTGCGCAACTGATTCATCTAAAATTGAAAAAGGAAAGTTTCCCTTCTTGGCCTTCTTCGTAAACTCTCACTAGCCGATCTGTTATCACCATCGTCATGAGTGCTTGCACAATACACACGTAATAATAAGAAATAAGGAAAGGAGGGAGGGAGGGATAAAGCCAGAAAGGGTTCGAGTACCCAAAAGCTTTTAGTGCACAACTGATCCTCCCGTTTATCTTATGAAGAAAGTTGTGAACAAAAGTTTGCAGAATATGACTGACTAGTACTACTGACTACTCAATATTGAGACTACACTAGCCTAGGCACAGCTACTTTAACTGTTGTTATACTGACTGACTGACTGGGAATTCCACTGATGATCGTCCCTCGGATTAGTCGACTTTCATACTCGCACTGACTCTTGTGTGCAAATAGTAAATACTCAGTCAGTCTTGCAAATAAATATATCACCGGTTTTTATCAGAACACTACCATTTACTGGACAACTGTGAGTGGAATCGCCGAGGTTTCTTGAGTTTTCTCTCATTTCTTGGATACTCGTGAGTCAGTAGGGAATTCAGATCAGTTTTAGTTTTGGAAACAGATCGAGTAAAAGTAAGTCTAGTGAGGATTTAACGAGATATCTCGGACTACTTCTTCCTCACGTGCAGTAAGAGATCAGGGGTCCCTTCCTTTCATCTTCTATTATCCATCCAATCAAAGGAATTCCATCCTGATTTTTTCAGCCATTCCATCCGCAATTGTCCGTCTCTCCATCTCCTTTGCCATCCTTTGCTCCTTTGCCATATCTTTCCTATTCTCTAATCGCATTCATGCTCTTCCTTATCTCGTTTACCAATTTCATCCTCATACCTTTACTCACACAACAACTTGCATTCCGTTGTTGCAAAATAAATCTATTTACATCCACGCTACACTCCCTTTCCAATCTCTAGTTTGTTCGTTCGGTCTCACCCTCTCGAAGTTCTTCAGTTTCCTTCGTAATAAATTACATTTGGAACATTTACTTGATCAGTCTCACTCTCTCTCTCGATCTACCAACGAGACACCTAGAAAATAATCTCACAAACTCTCGATCTCTTTGACCTCTAAAATTGCAAAGAACAAGTTTCAAACGAACTTGTTACACAGACCAGCTAGAAAGTGAAGTGCTTTCCAACAAAGTCAATATATTCTTCTTGAAAAATACTCCAAAAAAGTTCCACCATGTCTTCCAGCAGATCTTCCAACTCCTCATCTTCCGAGACAAGTTGTTTTTATTCCATTTCGCCTTCTGGTAATGGCAGCTTTTCTATCCTCTGAATTATAATTCAAAATAAGCTTTACTTTGACCCAAGAAATAGATTTTTCAAGTGCTTTCTTCCTTTCGACCTTTCGGTGTTCCCGTTAATAAGTAATCCATTGCTTCAAAATAATCCAGTCAACCGAAACAGAGTGGTTTGACCTTCATTTCTAATGACACACGACACACAAACAACATTGCAGGCAAACCACTAACACACAAATTGTGCAACCCTATAAACTGACCTTTTCAGGAGTAACTTCGTTTACCCATTCATTAAATAAATTATACACTGTGCTCAGTTAGAGATTCTACCTTCTGTTTGCCGTGATTTATATTTTATTGATGCATGGCAAGTCTCACTAATTGCGAAACTGTGCAGTTCCTGTTTGTTTGACAACTGCCGTCTTGCATTATATCGAGAAATGTCTGTGTCTGACAACTTTCTTCGTATCAGTTCCAATTTCCCCTTCAATTTCAGAAAACTTTCCGTAGAAGTCTGTGAAATTAAATTATCAGTAGCACACAGAAGTGTACTATACTTGCGTGAGATTGACTGGCTTCAATGATGAATCATCTGATTATCTTGAGAGGTTTATTTCGCTTGAGATATTTCGCTAATTTGAACATGTGTGGGTAGTGTAGTATTCTGAGACCTTATTTAACATTTAGTCAAAAACTTAAGAAATTGACAACGCTCTTGGTCAACATGTGATGAATGATTCTAGCCATCTCTGAGGCATTTGCTTTTTAGACGTAAAAAGGACAATCCACTCAAACATGTTTTCCTAGAGGTGGAGGCAAACAAATGCGTACTTAAAGTTATGACAAAATTATTGTAACAGTTGACAAAATAAACAACTACAAAGAAGGAAGGTAGATAGATTAATTTCAAGATGAAAGTTTAATAATTCAAATTGGAAACCACGTGGCTTGTTGATCTGGCCCACATCTATTGTTTATCATAAAGTTGTTTGTGGAAGACGATGTGTATATGTATATATATCTATATATTATATATACATATACACATCTATGAATAGCTTACAGGCCGTGGCGCATGTATTCACTGATAAAATCGTATCTATTCTATCAGTTCAAGGAGTTCCACCCTTATCGATAATTTTCTTTGATGTAAACACAAAGATATATATCTGTATGTTTAATATAATCTTCAGATGTAGTAGATGTGGAAGTAGCTAAGCAAAGGGAGACCACATGTAAATTCTCCGAACGTCTGTGCTCTGTATGAAATGGAGAGATAAATAGGATTATGCGAATCCATATCCCTCCGTAGTACATTTGTAACCTGGCTTCGCTAAATGTATAACTGTCGGTCGTCTCAACGCTAATATAAGAAATGAAAGACACGGAATATTTAATTAAGAATGTGAATCTGAAAGTATGAGCATATCCCCATGTAGGTTATTCTATACGATTAGACTTCCGGTAATCAAATGCCAAACCCCTTTTGCTTATAACACAGTGAATGAGAGTAGACGTGAGATAGGTAGGAAGCAAAAGTGCGAGTTAAGTGAGATGTCACAAAAGTCTGAGTGAATTTGTGGGGAATCTGGGAAATCTTATTTAAACGACAGGAAGTGTAGCATCGCTTTTTGATAGGTTCCATCGGTTGAGATGTGTCAAGGCTGTTTCATAGAATGCAGATGGAATAAGACTAAAAGCATATTCACTAGCCGTGCAGATGTGAAGGATTCCTATTACGTTTCTCGGATGACTGACTACCATGTACTGAGGAAGAAAACTAGGTTTCTTCTTTCATCTCTTAATAATAGAATACATGGGTAGTCTACTTTTTCCGTTCCTCCTTCCTCTGACTTTCTCCACGTAAATCCAAGTAATCTTACTATATATAGTTAACAAGCCCACGACAGAATCTATAGAGGTTACAGTAAAGAGCCATATAGGGACCTACGCGTACCTTTTATAATACATAACGTCTACCTACGGTAAATGTCGAAGTTTAAACCACATCTGTGTGTGTGTGTAGGAGTCTTCTTGTAAGGAGAAAGCAAGGACTCGCTTTTACTCAAAAACTACGTTCAGGTCTGTCACCTACATCAGTTCTCAACCAAAAGTTGTCCGATAAAGTTTATCTCTGTTTTATGTTCAAGTTGTCATCTCACGCTACTGCTCTATATACCGTTCCATCGTAAACAACAACAATTTAGCTGGGAATATTCTATTCTCTCCGGCTCTCTTGCTACAATAGTAGCAATGTATTGCTGTTTTTGTGTATTGTGCTATTGTGCTCCATCTGAACGTGCTAATTACTCATATTTGCTTCTGCCCAGTTCCCAACAATTTCAGCATAACAAGCACTGAAAGAATAAAGCTAGATATTTGTCTCAAGGTGATACTGAAAGGTGAAAGGTACGATCAACTTTCTCCCATACATTATTTATTGGAAACGTGTGTAGGTAGGAAATCCCGCCTACAACCACACAATTCATGACTTCGCATTGAACACGTAATTCAGCTTGATAAAACAACCCACACAAAACTTATCATCGCAAACAAACAATTGTTTGAGTTCATATAAGTGTAGCAAAAATATTTTTCTGTTGCTTTTTCTCTCTTTCGACTCTTCATTTCATTCGAATCAACAACTTTTCTCATACTTTCCGACAAGAATAATCGGGACACGTTTGAGAGTGTAATCTCGTATTAGAAGAGTTAAACATTTTATAATTTAACTGATATAAATTGCATATAATAACCAGCGTCGGAGCCTTAGTGTTGCAGCTTAAAACAAAATATACACCGTCAACCGTGACTCGATTAAGGGACTAGCTGAACAACGTAATTGTACTCTTATGATTTCTAAAATATTGAACGGTTTTCACTAAAGACAAAAATCCCTGTCGCAGAAAACTAAGGTTTGAACGGTTTTTTTATCATTTGGGCCGAAAATGTCAAAGGTTGATTTCTCTGTGGCCTTATGGTCTGATAATATTTAAGATGTGAAGTAGAAAGAATATATATATATATGTTTTAGTTATGTTAGTGTTATTGGGATGAGCAGGCACGTTCAACTTATTGTTTAAGTAACGTGTGTACGGTGTGTACCAATCTCTGATCATATCTACACACACTGTTTTCCCAGCCTCATATCTCATATGATTCCTTTCTCGCTAAGGGTAAATCTATTGTTTCTTTCTTGACTTAACACTTGAAAATTGAAAAGGAAGTATAGGAAACAACTCCGTCAGTTCCACGAAAATAATCTAAGAACTAAAGAAGGAATAC
>Ga0194135_10001592_pt1 | contig 13590 bp, 15 predicted proteins | sample LitLau_LLRF_2013_FD_134024 | JGI IMG/M metagenome (GOLD analysis project Ga0194135, IMG submission 134024) | Freshwater sediment microbial communities in response to fracking from North America - Little Laurel Run_MetaG_LLRF_2013 (version 2) | ecosystem: Environmental > Aquatic > Freshwater >...
CATCAAGGAGGAGGAGGAGGAAGAAGCCCGCCTTCACCGCCCCCTCCCTCTGAAATACCCCCTACCACTCCCTTATTTGTTCGTCGTCGCTCAACTCGACTGCGTCGTCCTCCGGTGCACCTTTACAAGGCCTAGCTTGCGACTTAATTGTTAAATGATGATTTCAATGGTGAGAGTTTACGTTGATCAGTCACCTCCTCTGCATTCAAATAATAAAAACGATCGTTTCCGCGATTAAAAAAGCATTTATTACAAATATTCACCTGCTCCACTTTAATCTCCTCATCATCGTCGTCGTCGTCAGCATTCTCTCCACATTACACCTCTGCCTCTCTCTATGACTTATTTCGAGTTAGTGAGATTTTTTCATTCGGTAAGCATGGTGGTGGTGGTAGTGGTGGTCGTGGATAAGCATAAAGTGAATACCGCGGCCTTATTATTGGCGGGCTATCAAACATACGAATAATTGTAAACTTTATTGCATTACAACCTCTTCTTTGTTATCGAGTTACTTCGATATAATTATAACTCAACTTTAACTTCACCCCTGCCGATAATAATAAACGTTTTTTCAGCTTCTTCACAAACGGCGTCGTCGTCGTCGTCGTCGTCGCCGTCTTCGTCAGCTGTAAGGGAAGCCCTAACAAAGACCTCTTGATAACTCTTAAAAATTGTATTCAACCTAGACTCAAGATAGACTCGTCAGATCTGTACAATAATTCTTCGACAAGCCTTATTTGTTCCTTAATTGCTGTGCAGGCGTGCAGGTGTTCCGAGAGAACAAAACTTCACCAAAAACGTTTTGCCTTCATCTTATCTTCATCTTCTGCACAAACGTCGTCGTTGCTTCAAAGGTAAGCCCAAACAAAGACCTCTTGATAACTCCTCAAGTCTTCGATAAGCCTTAATTGTATTATTTGTATTTAGCCTACACTTGAAATAGACTAGTCAGACCTATCTCTCTCATCAGAACATCAAGCTCATCATTCGATAAGCACCCTTTCCTCGACCCTTTTTATGAATGCGACATCACCAAGTTGTCCTTCGCAGAGGTCCTTGGTCCCCCAAAGCAGTCTCAAGGGCACTGGAGACTTTTGCAAGAATTCACACTCTTCAATTCTCAGTGGATTCTTCACACACACGAAGACTTCCATGACCCAGACCTTTCTCCAGTTCCTTTTCCACTGGAACTCCCCGCTGATATCAAATCGTTGACACTGAATGATTGAATTACGACATCAAGAAATATATATGGAACTGGAATCGGAATACAAACAGAAGCAAATGGACCGAAGGATCCGCTCCCTGTTAAACTTCATGACGAGATTCAAAACCCTGAACTTCTGCAGTCTCACATTTCCCAATACTCCAGAACTGGACAAAATCCTCAACTCGTTTATTGAGCAATTGAGAAAGGGTGCCAGCACTGGATCTAAACGGATTGATAACGCGAACGCGACAGGTGAGTGTATTCAAATTATCAATTCAAAATTTAATTTTAATCATTCAGAATAATTAAATAATAATTAATTACTTTTTCGATTTGTTTTTGCAGATTAAGAACAGGATGGAATCATTCCCGTCGGCTACATCTGAACGACCCCCATCACCCCGAACAATAGTTTCCAGTATTAGAAAGTGGAAAGCAGACACCTTATCACCGGAAATGGAAATTTCCAAGATACTCTCAAAGGAAGATAAGATCCAACACGTGGCCTTATCATCGAGTTCAGACGACGACGAAGACCACGAAGACGAGGATGGTATTGAGACGGACATTGCCTATTCGATCGTCAGTCGTTAAAGTATAATCGACAAGAGGCACCGCTGATGCAGACCATTCTTTGTCTGCGGCAATAATGACCATCCCACCTGACGTTCCTTCTGCAGCAACCCCACCCCCACCAATGACAATCGCACCACCACCAACACACTCATGGATCACGATCATGGAGCTCCAACTGCTCCAGCCCACACAGAACGCCTCTCCAGAACGAGGTAAATTATTAACCAACCATGACATTGGCAATTAATTGGCAATTAATTGCTTGAAGTAATTAATTGATTTATCTCCCATTTTGATGTGTAGTGATCATTGATCGTCTGGGCAAGCTTTCGTGGAGAGAGACTGCCTTCGGAGAATGGGCGGGTAGTTTTGAATGCACGACAATTCGAATCGGAGACTACGAATGGACTTCTGATCCTGGCGTTTGTACTATGAGCAGTCTTCCAGTGAGGGCTATGATATTCGCTGGGTGTGGAATTTATTTCCAGCTTCCCCATTTCACTGATCCAAGTAAGCTCATTACATTACTTTTTGAGCAGGCATTAATGCAATTAATGCAAATAATTGGTCGATTTTGTAATGACGATAACTTGGTTAACAACATTTAGAGCGGAATCGATTTCCAATGGAATTCCCAATTCCCAGCTGGTAAGATGTTGTTGAGTGTTATTAACTCCATGAAATAAAACGTAAATCTTCGGGACAAGGAACAGAATATATCTCGATCTTATTGATTTGATTTAAAATTTAAATAAAGATGATCTTCACAGAATATTCGACGACACCAAATGACCTTTTTAGTTGTAGAATTCAAAAGTAAATATTCTGGATGACTTGAATCTTAATAAAATACAAAAGTCATTTTGTATGACGTCATTTTATGTATCATCTTATTCAGCTTATTAAGTAGAGAGTAGATTCATTAAGTACAGAGAGAGAACATCTAATGAAATATCATCAATATACGATTTATAGATTAGATTATTGTTGAGGAGGTTTTGCTTTGAAGTGCAAGTGGGAGGTTCTTCTGCTGGGGAATAATTCGGTTTCCACTTGAACGAATTGTGATTATTGGCTGTTGTTGTGGGACTAATGGGACTATTATTATTATTCTTGAAATTCTTGGACAGTTAAGTTGTCCAGGTGGTAAAATTGGATCTTCATTATGACAAGTATTGGCGTGTCCTATCAAATTGTCGAGTTTATATTCACTAACAACAACCAGCTCCTCCCCATTGTTGGCGTTCCCAATCCTGCCATTCATCCTCTTCCAAGAAATTCTGAAAGAAACAAAGAAGAATAACATCTTATCAATTGTAATAATTTTCAAAAAGTAAATAGTAGTTGCAAATAAATGTTGATTGTTGGGACTTCTTCTTACGGGAGTTCCTAACTCGAGTGCCTTCATCACCTCCCCAGCCTTGACACGAGTTTCACTTATTTCTGGGAACATGGTTTCCTCCTTTCCCTCCCACAATTGGTCCAGGAGGCAGAAAAGCAATACCGGTCCATAGCTACAGTGTCCTTCCCTAATAATATTACAGTGCAAATGGGTAAAGAGGTTTAACGAAACACCAATAAAGGGAAATTAAATTAACATTTCTGCATACGTGGCATAAACGGTTTCCCATTTAAACTTGGGTTCTCTCTTCGGCTTAATATCGTAAATTCCGAGAGTTCGATAAATTAGCTTTTGGAAAAATCTGAGCCTTTTGAACTCGACGGAATTTTTCAGTGTAAACTTAGTCTTTAGTAACTTGCTGTCAAAATATCTAATCTTTTCTTCATCCGTGTCCACGACACAAACAACGACGTGGTTCTGGTCATATTTATCATCATGTCCGAGCGGGAACATTGACACGAATTTGATAGCAATTAGCACATGCCTTTTGCCATGAACTGAATCCCGTATGGCTTCGATTTCTCCTGGCTCAGAAGGATAATTCCACTTGAGTGGGCGTCTGAACTTGCCATCCCTATTTTTAATTTTTCGAGACAGGAGGTGAGTGAATCCTCCGAAAGGTAGAACAACGCTATTTTCGGGAACTTTGGCGAAGTCCGAAAGAAAACGATTCACTTCATCTGTGCCCAAGGCAGGGAAATCTCGCGTCTCTCGTGTCCTTGCTGGTGCTGGTGTTGTTTCTGTCCAATCATATTCAGTTACTTTTTTCGGGAAACGCTGGAAACAACATTTTGAAAATTTTGATTTTGTACAAAACTTCAGACTTATTTCAAAATTGTAATAACTTATTTGAAATTTTACCATGTATGTTCTTTCCACAACCTTTCCGCCGCCAAGTCTTCGGCCGACCCCTTCCATACTGCTAGTCAGCAGTCTCTGGACAAGAACGCTCTTTAGTCCGTTGGATGCAAGTCCTCTGGATTTCAATTCCTTCTGGAGCTCCCTGTAAGTCATCTGGTTGATCGCCTCCAGGGAATTGATGACGCTGTTCCGTTGTTCTTCCGTTGTGGTATCATCACTGTCCTCAGTCTTTATTGATCGGCAGCTGGGACGATCATTGTCTACGAGTAAAGCAATGTCGTCAGTTAATTGATTATTTAAATTAATTCATTAAAGTTGATAGCTACTTAAATGTTAAATACCATCTTGGACTGGAGAATGACTGGAATGTCTCTGGAGAAAGTCCGGATTGATTTCATTGTCGTCTTCGTCAGAGCTTTCTCTTTCATCGTCTGAACTAGCACGTGTTGATAAGGTGAAGTTGTGTTCAGTCTTGACTTCCTTCGTGAGTAATTGAGACATTTCAACTGTTGTCGGGGACTCTGCCTTTCGCTTTCGACCTCCGAGCTGGCCTTTATTCGACGGATATGAGTCCATCTTGTACCTTATCTGGAAACAAGATAAGACAAAAAACAAGGTTAGAGTTTATGGAAGTTAGTGCTAAAGGCAGAATTAGTTAATGATAATCAGACCATACCTCTTTGTTTTCATAATCAACCGTTTTTTCCCCTTTCCGTAAACTGTTCTCAATGGACGTTTTGAGGTGACTGTCTATTTTGGGAGTATTGGGCAGTGATAAGCTGCAGAAGGTCAATGTCTTCATTCCCTCACTAGCGAGGTCCAAAAGCGAGATGATCCTCAAGTCCAACTGCTTCTGTTGCAATACTTCCAGCTCAAGGTACTTGTGTACGTCACAATTCATGCTCAAGGATTTGATTCTGGGAAAGTCCTTTCCGGGAGGAATCACTGGACAACTGGAAATAAGGTCGTCTTGATCATGGAAGTCTTCGGGAAGGAAGAATTCAGGGCCGAGTTCCAGAGTCTGGATTGCTGGAAAAGTCTCCAGCGCCTTTGAAATGGTTTTGGAAGAGCAAGGACCCTCAAACGATAACTTGGAGACTTCTCTTCCATAAGAAGGGTCAAGGAAGGGATGGTTATCGAAACTTGGGTTTGATATCCTCAAGAGACGTATTGCAGTGAGGGTGTTAGATTCTGTCCAGCATTCTTCGATTATCGTGGCAGATAAGGAGACCGACGTTCCACTGAGATAAGCATTCGATGATGAAAGTGATTCCAATCTGAAGAAATCATCATTGGATTCTTCAAGGTTACCTCTACCTCTACCATTGTTGTCGCCGGTGTGGAATATTCGCAAGCGGCGTTCAGTGAAGGTCATTCTCGACGGTGTTCTATGCTACCTCTTGCACAACCTACAACAGCACAAGTAACAGTAAAACAGAGTTATTAAGACATTAATTAAAGTTTATCTCATTCCATCAAAATTGTTTACGATATAATACAAATTAAAAAGGATAAAGACATTAAGGATATTTCAAAAACTATTTGTTTACTTTGGGCCTTACCTTTAAAGAAGAATTTCACCTTTGTTGACGTTGAGGAAGGGGAGTGTCGTAGTCGTCGTGTGAGGGAGCACGTGCTCAAGGTCACGTGGCACAATAGCAACAACAAGGAGGAAAGGGAGAGTGGTAGTGATAGTGATGTACTATTCAAATTAAGGATAGCCCGCCATTAAAAGGGTCGTCCACTGGTCACTTTTTTATACTTTGTCTCAACTTCAAAGAACAACCAAGATATATATATATGGATATATAGTCTAGCTAGTGCTATAGTGTTATGCTTGGGGGACCGGCGCCGGTTTATATTTTATACAAATACATAACACGTGTATGGGCAAATACAATTATCACACTGGGGGAATGTGCGATGGGTTGATTTTTCTTTAGTGGAGGAGGACTTGTCAGTGGTTGTGGTAATGTTACCACCTGTCGTCGGTTTCTCCCATTAACACAGAAACGTTTGTTTGTTCTCATACAACTCAAGAACTTACTCGAGTTCATTTCCCTTCTCTGTCTCATTCATTCCCCAGTGTTAGAATAGAGACTACGACGCTGATTCTTTGTCTCGTAGTCTTTCCCCGTGTTATAGCTAAGTAATTAATTACTAACAAGTCTACCTGGATTATATTTGTTCTTGGCGTAGTACTAGTCTTTCTGTGCAGCCGCACCCACACGTGAAATTGAAAGAGAACCTCATCAATACTACCACCCCCTAGTACATTTTAGTGGTAGCCATCAAGTAAAAAAAGTAAGTGACGTCTTGCATCCATCTGCTATTTTGCTAATTACCGAAATAAACATTAATTAATTTCAACCCTCTTTTTTGACCTTAGACGGAGAGTAGACAAGAAAACTCGTCAATTGTGGAGGAGGGTGACGTCGTGGACGAAGACGTAACTATGGCGGCGGCGACTAATGAACAAGTTCCTGCGGAATTGACGGCAGAACTAGTTCACTCTGTCTTCTCTAATCGTGTCGTAAGTTCATATGCATTAAAACACAACCAACTTAGCCTCGTCCAAATGTCATGAAACCGTGACCTAAATATTCTACTTGTTTCTTGTTAGATAACTACCAACATTTTGTCACATTTGAACTTCACGGACCTGAAGTCGTGTCGCGGTGTCTCCCGCACCTTCCTCGAAACAATCGAAGCCTACGAGCCTTTCAAGAAGTCGCAACTCCTCGTCATCTCAGAAGACAAGTTTGCTTTAGGCGATCTCGAGCCGGACTTGCTCCAGGACTGGAATTTGAAACAGCACATTCGAAACATTCGAATAAACGTGTACGACGTGGAGGAAGAGTTATTTCACATTCCTAACGCCATTCTGAACAACGTTACATTTGTATCCCTCCTATCAAAAGATCTCGAGGATTTCGACTATACGGAACCCGGTCCATTTCGTATTATTCGACGAATTCTTAGCTCAGCGCGACAGATGTCGCACCTCCAACTGGACCTTCGTTTGTTGATGGTGAGTCTCCGCCAGGTGTTCGATTCCAGTGACGCTATCGATGAGAACTTGAAGGATTTGAAGCATCTCGATATCTTGGGATGGACACAGAGGTTTCGCTCCACCACGTACTGCATAGCTGATGAAAATGATGATGATGACCTTCTTCACTTTCTATCTTTCTTCGAAACCAACTTTGTTCAATTGCTGTCGTCTCTCCAGAGTCTTGAAACTCTACACTTGCCTAGATTCACGTTTTCCCAGCGTCAGGAACTCGAGATCCAATCAGCAGTTGTGCGTCTTCTCCAGCGAAACCGAGAGAGTCTTCGGGAACTTTCTCTTCACTTGGGAATTTGGAATGGCGTTCTTCCAGTGACTCTCCCACGTCTTAGGTCGTTGAGTGCAACTGTTTCGAACAGAGCACAACAGGATTCATTGAAGGACTTCCTAGCCAATGCGAACAAAGATTGTTTGGAGGAACTTGGCGTTGTCGTGAGGACACATGAGGATTACCAATTTGGGAAAAACCTTTTTGACGTCATACGGCAACGTTCTCCGACTCTGAAGAAGCTCCACTTGCAAGCTTTCAAGTTTGTTGATGAGGAGGGAAATGCAATGTCGAAGGTCGATTGGACTTTTCTTGGCGGAATGAAATATCTTCGAGACTTCCAACTCACAAGACCTCGCTGTGTCGAACCCAACTTGAAGTCCTATGGAAATGGGACGATTCTTTTGGAATCGCTTCCAAGAAATCAACTTGAGCGCTTGGGCTTACGTGGAATTGGTTTCAATAGCTTTGGATTCTGGAGAACAGACGTCAATGACAAAGAACCCGAGTTACCATTCAAGTTGAATCTCTTGAGAGGATTTCGGAGTCTTCGGCGTCTCAGTCTCTGCTACTGCTGTGACGCCCTGGACGATGACATAGTGCGATTTATTGTTGAAGAAATGACATCACTTGAGGAACTTGAACTGAGCCATTGCTCACGACTGACTGACCGTGGAATCGCTGGAACTTCAGAAGATGGTTCGGATTCCATTCGAAATCTGAAGCGTAAGTGGAAAACTAAACAGCAGTTTTGTCTACAAAAACATTTTCATTTGCCTCAGGAAATTAAAGCTCATGTGTTTCTTGAATGTTGTCTTGTAAAGATTTGAAGGTGCTGAGCCTCCGTTCATGTCCACTGGTCACTCCTGCCGGGATTCTCTCGTGCTTGCATTTCCCGCTTCTCCAGAGCTTCGACTACATTGCGGCGCAGAAGGTTCGTAGTTCCTTTGTAGCGAGGATATTGTCGCAGAACCCAAGTTTGAAATCTTTGGCGGTTAATTTCGAAGAATGCGAAGAAGAGGTCATCCGCAAAAACTGCAGTAAGCTGAGACCAGCAGTGAAGCTAAGGAACTTGGTAATTTATTTCAACGCATTTATTTACATGGTACAATTATGGCAAATGATTGGTTAACGACCATTCTAATGACCTTTAGAGTGACAGGGACTGGGAGTGTGGAAACGACTCTGATAGTGACGCTGAACCCTCTGACATGGAAGACAGTGAAGAGGGCGACGACGACGACGACGATGACGAGGAAGTCTAGTCACTTGAAAGTTTATCAACAACACGAACTCTCTATAACTGAAATCTCTTGAGCCTGAAGTTTTTTATTTTGCTTCATTCAATTAATTTACTTACGAGGTCATATTAGATTACGAATTTCCGTGATTCCATATTGTAATTTCGTATAGCAATAGTAATATAATCTTAACCTACCCCGTTTATTTCTATAAATGATTTCTGTACCGTTGTAGTAACAGTTCAATGTATTGTCAGGATATTACCGCGTGGGTGGATGTAAACCATTAAATTCAGAAGGTGTTGTAGTAATAAAGAACGAGGCAGTTGATCATCATCATCATCATCACGATGATATTCCAAGGTTATTGATGGACATGTGTAACATAAAATGACGTTGTCAGTTTGTATTCGGTTATAATTAGAAAGCATACGCTTTAAAACTTTAAATGCGTGCACAAACGGGGAAAGCATCACTTCCTCATCCTTAAGTGGAGTTAATACCCTCCACAAAGTTCGAACATCTGCGACATTTGTGAACCGTACCTCTTTGAGGAGGAGTCTACGGTCATCACGCTTAACCAAGGAACCAGTTCATTATTGGTTCTTGTTCCGTTGAATCAGAAAAGCCGCCTGAAGTCTCCGCCACTGTAGTGATTAATTACCCTTACTGCCTCATTTGTTTGGCAATGGCAACACCTTGAGGAACGCTTCGCAGATGGAGTATAGTCAAAGGGCAACCACCAACCTCCTCGGGGACTCTGGAGGATAAATCAATTCCAATAATGACCAACACTTTTTTGGGGGTTGTTTCAAGAACAGATTAGCCAAACGGCGCTGTCGGCGCTTGGGAATATTTCATGCCGAAAATGACACTGGCAATGAATCTCCATAATAACCGGAACCAAAAAAACTAAACTGTTTAAAAGATGTTCCAAATTGAAATCGCACTCATCTTCAAAAGCTCACTTATCGTTCTCCTTATCTGATTAGACGATAACTGAGGAGCACTGGAGCCAATCCACCCTCACTACTCTGCCATACGTCTCTGGAGGATCATTCATAACCTATGCAACTATGAACAAAGGAACGTTCATGAGACACGCATTCCCGAAGTGAGACAAAAATCTCAGCGAGAATTTGAGCCAGACCAAAGCCCGCGAACCCACTCGTTTAAAGTATAGTGCCAGCTGACTCACGACTCGTCACGAGGTCACGACACAACACTGGAGGCATAAATAGGGAAAGTGCAGCCGTTGCTGGAGGTCTTTTATTAAATGATTAGTAATAATTAATTCATTCGAATACGACACTGTGATTTGAGATGGAGGCTGACGGCAAAGACACGATCACGCCAAGTGAAGAAGACGTGGGCATGGACTGTGAAGACGTTACGGCCAGGGCGACGGCATCGGTCACCACGAAAAGTTCCACCACCTCGGGAACTGACGGAAGAATTGTCTCACGCTGTCTTCTCTAATCCTTTGGTAAGTTTATACTACAACCTTGAAACATCTTTTGTGTTATCTTCGAAATTGTTCTGTGCGTACTCACAATAAGAAAGTGCGTTAACAATTTATATAAACTTTGTTTACTGTTTAGATAACTGCCGAGATTTTGTCCTATTTGAATTTCTGGGACCTGAAGACGTGTCGCGTTGTCTCCCACCACTTCCTCGAAACGATTGAAGCCTACGAGCCTTTTAAGAAGTCGCAACTCCTCGTCATCACTGAAGACAAGTTTGCTTTAGGCGATCTCGAGCCGGATTTACTCCAGGACAGAAATTTGATGCATGTGACTTGGTTGGACATTCGAAACATTGTAATCAACGTGCACTACGCAAAACAAGAGCTATTTCCCATCCCTAATGTAATTTTGAACAACGTCCAATATGTATCGCTCTTATCAAAAGGTCTCGAGGATGAAGACCCCGGAATAAGGAACCCGGTCCATTTCGTTCTATACGACGAATTCTTAGCTCAGCGCGAAAAATTTCTGCTCTCCAATTGGACCTTCGTTAGTTGTTGGTTAAACTCAAGGACGTCTTTGATTCCAATGACGTCATCAATGAGAACTTGAAGAATTTGAAGCACCTCGATATCTTGGGATGGACTCAGAAGTTTGGCTCTACTACGTACTGGATCAATGTTGACTATGTTCCAAATTTTCTAAGAAACTTTGATCAATTGGTGTCGTCTCTCAAGCGTCTCGAATGTCTCCACTTGCCTATATTCACGTTTTCCCAGGATCGGGAATTCAAAATCCAATCACCAGTTGTGAGTCTTCTCCAGCGAAACCGCGAGAGTCTTCGGGAACTTTCTCTTCACTTCGAAATGTGGGATGACATTCTTCCAGTGACTCTTCCATGTCTAACTAGCTTGAGTGCAACAGTTGCGTACTTTAATCAACAAGATTCATTGAGAGACTTCCTAGCTTCTAATGCGAGCAAAGATTGTTTCAAGGAACTTGACGTGGCCGTGAGGATAGTATATGAATTTGGGAGCAACCTTTTTGACCCTATACGGCAACTTTCTCCATGTCTTAAGAAGCTCCACCTCCAAGCGTACCAGTTTGTTGACGAGGACGGAAATGAAGTAAGGATTGATTGGACTTTTCTTGGCGAAATAAAACATTTAAAAGACTTCCAATTAGCAAGACCTCGAATTCATGTACGCAATTGGGACTTATCTGGAACTGGAACGCTTCTTTTGGGATCGCTTCCAAGAAATCAACTTAAACGCTTGGGCTTATGAGGAATTGGCTTCAAACGTGTTGGATTCTGCAGAAAAAGTCGCGGTAGCGTAGAACCAGAGTTGCCGTTGAAGTTGGACCTCTTGAGAGGATTTCGAAATTTGAAGCGTCTCAGTCTCCGCTACTGCTCGGACGCCGTGGACGACGATATACTGCGGTATATCGTTGAAGAAATGACATCACTTGAGGAACTTGAAGTGAGGCATTGCTCACGATTGACTGACCGTGGAATCGGAGGAACTTCAGAAGATGGTTCAGATTCCATTCGAAATCTCAAGCGTTAGTGGAAAGATATATATATATATCGGTTTCTTAAAAACAAACCATTATAGGAAATTGAAAATCATTTGTTTCTTGAGTGTTGTAGATTTGAAGGTGCTGAGCCTCCGTTCATGTCCACTGGTTACGTCTGACACCATTCTGTCGTGTTTGCATTTCAGGTTTCTCCAGAAATTTGACTGCGTTGCGGCGGAGAGGGTTCCTAGTTCGTATGTAGTAAATATTATTTTGCAGAACCCAAGTTTGACGCACGTGGCGGCTAATTTCGACAAATACGAAGAAGAGGTCATGCTCAAAGAGTGCAATAAAACCCAGCGACCGATGAAGCTTATCAACTTGGTAACTTTTGTAAACACATTTTATTTACAAATGTTGCAATTGCGTGATAAGATTAACGATAATTCAAACGACAGTGGTGACAGTGAAGGAGATAGCGACGACGACGACGACGACGACGAGGAAGCCTAGTCACTTGAAAGTTTAAAGCGTACTCTCGAACTTAGGTCTCTATTTAAAGGGCATTTAAATTGTCTTTTGGCTTCAATTACTTTAATAGTGTCTTGATTAATTCATTATGACATTATGAGTTGACACAATTCTGCTTCACGATTTCGTATTTAATTAAATCCTTTTCCTTTTATGTAACCGAAGTATTGTAATGTGATTATTCTCAACCTACCCCGTATATTTCTTTAAATGATTTGTGAAGCGCACCTTTGCACTAATGAAGTTAAATTGAGTGTTGATTTTCAATTAAGACAATTTCAATTAAGTTGTTGTAATAAAGAGGCTCGGACAAGTAATCCGATCCGACTACAAGTTATCCGACCGACTCAAATACAAAAGTAATCCGATCCGACTACTCGACTACAAATCACCCGACAGACTCGACTACAAGTTATCCGTCCGACTCAAATAAAAAAGTAATCCGACCGACTGTCTAACTTAGGTTCGCAAAGTTATAGTTGTATAAAACTCGAAAAAGGGTAAAAATCGAGAAATTGTTATAGTTGTGTAAAAATCGAAAAAGGTTAAAAATCAAATATTATACCTTATTATAAATATTATAATCAAGTACACTAGATTTCAAAATTTCAAAGTGGTAGCAATAACTAGTATCGAAGACATTAGCGATTCAGTAAATGGTAACAGACAAACGCACGCACATACTCGCTAGACATGACCCTCCTGCTAAGATCCCCATATCCTGCTTGGGTCTATAAGCCCAAATTACCTGGGGTAAAAAGTACTATTAGTAATTGTGCATAAGCGTGAGTTCTTTGACTAATTTCGTTAAATGTGAGTAAATATAAATCGGGTTAAGCTGGCGGACAACTTGTAGTCATGTGAGAATTCAACTCGCGCCTGTGATTTTGCCTTTCATTGTTGTATGCCTCATTGTGAATAACACCTTCACCCAAGCCACACGATTACTTCACTATTATTATTTACACACATTTCTTTCATATAGGCAGTGGTACTTGTTGTACTCTTGCTTTAAAGTAATTCTACTCATTGTAACGGTGTTATTGAGGTTACTGTATCACAACTTACAAATCATCCTCTCGATTCCAAATCTGACTTTAAACGAAGGTTACCGAGCACCGTAACTATGAAGCCAGTGATACAGGCATATATTCTTATGTGCAGTTTTACTTTACCAAGTTTGAATACATATACGACAAGTGTGAATGAAGCAGGAGCAGTAGCCGATAAAGGAAGAGGAGTTCAATCGAACGGTAATTAGGGGTTATTCGAGCCCCACCCGAAGGGTGGGGTGAAGAATAACCTCAATTATACGAGATGCATGGATACCGAATGGTATCCATTACGATAACTAAGGTAGTACGCGGGATGAGGCCGGCCAGTCACCGTCTGTTTAAAAAAAGAAAGAAGATGCGTGTTCCCTGCTCTCCGTGGTTGCTCTCCTCAC